>Ga0299906_10000137_pt1 | contig 71980 bp, 51 predicted proteins | sample RVTome_14_FD_200259 | JGI IMG/M metagenome (GOLD analysis project Ga0299906, IMG submission 200259) | Soil microbial communities from uranium-contaminated site in the Upper Colorado River Basin, Wyoming, United States - RVT145D125 (version 2) ...
GTAATGACGCACCCGCTCAGACCGCCCCTCGCTCGTCGCGCTCCACAGCTCGACCTGCTCCAGCAGCGACGTGCGACGCAGCCGCTCGGCCGTCTCCCGCGCCTGCTCCTCCGGCTCGTCGGGCTCGCCGAGCACCAGGTTCAACTCCGGCTCCCACGGCACGCGCAGCAGCGTCATGCGAAAGAGCATCCGACGCGCCCGCTCGTCGAGCACGCGCTCCCAGATCTCCGCCAGCAGCAGGTCCTCCCAGAGCCGCTCCCGGACCCGCGGCAACGCCTGCTCCAACAGCTCGCGACGCTCGCGCTCGAGCTCCGCCTCCGTGGGCGGATCCGAGAGCGTCCACGGACCGCGCTCGTCCTCCCACTCGCCAAGCCGGTGCGCCACCAGGTCGTTGGCGAATTCCACCGCCCGCGGATGACCCGCCAGACGCCCGACGAGCTCCGCCCGCGCCTCGCCGCTGAGCCGCCGCAGTCCTGGAAACCAGCCCATCATCCGGTAGAGCGCGTCGGGCGCCATGGGCGAGACCGTAGACGGCCTCCTCGGCGCGCGTCGACAGCTCGTCCGCGATCGGTCCGTAGTAGCCCACGACCTGCGCCACCCCGGCGCGGTGCAGGGGGCCGCGGAGCTCTCCGAGGCCGACTTGCCCTTCTCGGGGACGGCGGGCTCGTTGCCGTGGCAACTGGCGAGGTAGAAGAACGGCGGCAGCCCGCCCGGCACCCGACGCTTCAGCTCGGCCGCCAGCTCGGCGACGTCGACGTCATGCGAGCGTCCCTCGTCGTCCTCGAATTGCAGGCGTCCGGGCGCGCCGTGGCCGGAGAAGTGGAGGCCGGCGGGACGGACGCGCTTCGCCGTCTCGATGAGGTCCTCCACGGTGCCGAGCTCGGTCGGCGTCAGCTCCACCGACTCCGCCAGGGCGCGGGTGATGCGGTAGGCCTCGCCCTCGTAGTCGAGCCCGCTGCCCGCCGGCGCCGAGACGTTGACCACCAGCTTGAAGACGTCGGGAGGCTCCGGCACCAGGGCGCCGGGGCCGACGTCGTCGGGCGTCGAGCGCGCGAGGTCGACCCGGCCGTCGCGCACGAGGAAGGAGCCGTCGTGGTGGAGCAGCTCCCAGGGAAGCGAGAGCAGGACATCGTCGGCGCTGCGCAGGGTGATCAGGGGACGCGGGTAGCCGGAGAGCGTCGCTCGCTCCAGACGCCTGATGGCGTCCTCGTCGAAGAGCATCCCGAAGAGGAAGTCGCCGAGCGCCGTGGCGTGGCGGACGAGGTCGGCGTGCTCGGCGCCGGAGGTAATCGCGTCATCGGTGCGCTGGCGGAAGCCCAGGCGCGCGGCGGTGAAGCGGGCGGCGTTCTCCGCGTCGCGCCACGGCGGCGTGAGCTCGCGCGTCGTGCCGTCCGGTCCGGTGACGGCGAGGACGTCGTCCTTCAGGGCCATCGTGAAGACGAGGTGCTGGCCGAGGAGCAGCCGGCGGGAGTCGTCCCTGGAGAGGTCGTCCGGACGGCCGACGATCGCGGCCAGCTCGCGGGCGACGCGTGCGGCGTCCTGATCGAGGGCGTTCAAGTACTGGATCGAGCGGAGGAGCGTAGGCAGCTCGACGGTCTCGAGCATCACCGTCAGCACGCGTCCGAGCGGGCCGTGACGGGCGATGAACGACCTCCACTCGTAGGCGTCCGAGGGCGTCATGGAGCTCCTCCCGAAGAGAACGGACGTGGACGATCTTACAGCACCCAGGCGCGCCGCTGGGAGCACAGGCGTCCCGCCTGCACTCTTCGTCCAGAAGCGACCGCGGGGCTCACGACGAGCGGAGTGCGAGTTGATCTTCTGAGCTCATGTTCAATACACGGACCGTGGTGCGTCCTACGGGCGTCTTGCCGCCGATGTAGACACCACGCCACTCGAAGTGATCTCTCCACCGATGATGCCGCGGGTGGTAAAGCCCTGTGACCTACGACGAAACGCGGAGGATCCTCTGCGCTTGCCGCCGCAGGATCGCGATGAACTTGTTCGCCCGCACGTAGCCTTCGTACTCGGCTCGCTCCTCCACGGTCAGCTCGCCTTCCGTGGACTTCGACGCCAGCTCGTCGATGCGGCCCTGAAGGGTCGGATCGGGGCGGAAGCTCAGCACCGCGTCTGCCCTGTCCAGCAGCAAGGCCTGAAGAAGAGGGCGGACGCCGCGGTCGAAGGCCGTCGCTTCTGGTGCGGTTGCCATGCGGTGAGGTTATCACGCGGAACGGCCCCTGTGCCGAGGGCCTCACCGGCATGGCGTCGTCGGCCGTCCTGGGCTGGACCTACGCGCCCGCGACTTTCGAGGGCGTGGCGATCCCGGTCTGCCTCGAGGTCACGGTGGAATTCAAGCTGGAGGGCGCCCCTACGGTTCCTTGAGCAGGCTCAGGCGCTCGATCACCCCGGACGGCTCGCCGGCCTCGACGGGCGTGCCCACGACCAGCCCCCAGGAGCCGGCGGCGAGCCTGGCGTCGATGTCCTCGGGGGTCATCGGCCGCGCGAACAGGTACCCCTGCGCGGTCTCGCAGCCCAGGGCGCGGAGCTGCACGAGCTGCTCCGTGGTCTCGACCCCTTCGGCCATCACCTCGAGCCCGAGGTTGTGGCCGAGCGCGATGATCGTGCGCACGATCTCGAGGTCGTCGTCGTCGGTGGTCATGCCGCGGATGAAGGACTGGTCGACCTTGAGCGCGTTGATCGGGAAGCGGCGGAGCTGGCTGAGGGAGGAGTACCCGGTGCCGAAGTCGTCGATGTGGAGGTGGATCCGGCGCTCGCGGAGCTGGCCGAGGATGCGGGCGGTGACCTGCGCGTTCTCGATGATCATGCCCTCGGTGATCTCCAGCCTCAGACCCTGGGGATCGAGGCCGGTGGCGGCGAGCACGGCGTCCACGCGCTCGACCAGCTCGAAGCTCGAGAGCTGCTTGCCGTCGAGGTTGACCGAGACCGCGACGCCTTCGACCTCGAAATGGTCGCCACGCCACCGCGCCATCTGCCGGCACGCCTGCTCGAGCACCCACCAGCCGATCGGCTCCATCAGGCCGGTGTCGAGCGCCGCGCGCAGGAAGTGCTCCGGGGTGAGCAGCCCGCGCTGCGGGTGCTGCCAGCGCACGAGGGCCTCGAAGCCGCAGAGAAAACCGGTGCGCAGCGTCACGATCGGCTGGTAGCAGAGCCGGAACTCCCGGCGGTCGACGGCGCGACGCAGGTCGGTCTCCAGGTGCAGCAGCTCCACGGCGTCGTCGTGCATGGCCTTGTGGAAGACCACCAGGTCGGTGCGTCCGAGCGACTTGGCCCGGTACATGGCGGTGTCGGCGTCGCGCAGCATGTCCTCGGGCCGCTCGTACTCGGGTGCGCTCAAGGCGATGCCCAGGCTGGCGGTGGTGAAGAACTCGCGGCCCTGGATCTCGAAGGGCGCCTCGAGCTCGGCGTGGATCCGCCGCGCCACGCGGTCGACCTCGGAGACGTCTTCGAGGTCGTCGACCAGGACCGCGAACTCGTCGCCGCCCAGGCGCGCCACCGTGTCGCCGAAGCGCAGGCAGGTCTCGAGGCGCCGCGCGATGGCGCGCAGGAGCTGATCGCCGGCCAGGTGCCCGAGGCTGTCGTTGATCACCTTGAAGCGGTCGAGATCGAGGAAGATCACGGCGAACTGGTAGTCGTCGCGGCGCTTGCGGTGAAGGATCGCGTTGCTCAGGCGGTCGAGGAAGAGGGCACGGTTGGGCAGACCGGTCAGGGCGTCGTGGATGGCCGAGTGGGTGAGCTGCTCCTCGACCCGCTTGCGGTCGGTCACGTCGCGCAGCGACCCCGCCAGGCGCTTGGCGCGGCCGCCGGCGGCCGCGCGCACCGCCAGCCCCCGCACCTGCACCCAGCGGTGCTCGCCTTCGCGGGTGCGCACGCGGTGCTCGTTGGCGAAGTGGGGCGTGCGGCCCTCGAGGTGGGCTTCGAGCTGGGCCTTCAAGAGATCGACGTCTTCTCCGTGTACCCGCGCCAGCCAATCCTCGGGCGCCGAGCCGATCTCGTCGCTGTCCTCGCCGTAGCCGAGGATCGCCTTCCAGCGCGGCGAGTAGTAGATCTCGGAGGTCTCCAGGTTCCAATCCCACAGGCCGTCGTTGGCTCCGGCGGCGGCGAGGGCGTAGCGTTCCTCGCTCTCGCGCAGCACCCGCTCGAAGCGCTTCTTCTCGCTGACGTCGCGCACCACGCCGACCACCGCGATCTGGCGCTGGCGCTCGTCGACGATGGCCGAGCGCGACACCTCCACGGCGATGCGGGTGCCGTCGCGCCGGCGGTGCAGGCACTCGCCGCGCTCGCCGGAGGGCGGCAGCGGCGCGGCGGGGCGGGGCGGCAGCTCCTGGCGCGCGCCCGGCTCCCACAGGGTCTCCACGGCGGTCCCGAGGATCTCCTCGCGCGAGTAGCCGTAGATCGTGCAGAAGGTCTCGTTGACGAAGGTGAAGCGATGCTCGCCGTCGCACACGTAGACGCAGTCGTTGAGACAGGTCAGGGCCTGCGACAGCATGCGGACCTGCTGCTGCGAATGGTGGTGGCGGCAGGCGTTGTCGACCGTCACCGGCAAGATCTTGAGATAGCGCCGCTCGACGTCCTTGATCACGTAGTCGTAGGCCCCGGCGCGCATGATCTGGACGGCGATCTCCTCGCCGCCGACGCCGGTGATCACGATCACCGGCACGTCGAGCCCGAGGCCGAGGACGTCGACGGCGGTGCCGTCGCCCAGGTGGTAGTCGCAGACCACCACGTCGAAGGCGGCGCCGGTGAGGATCTCGAGAGCCTCGGCGTAGGAGGCGGCCAGGGTCGGCTCGTAGGGCAGCCCCTCGCTGCGGATCAGGCGGTCCAAGGCCATGCGGTCGACCGGGTCGTCCTCGATCAGGAGCAGCCGTATCCGCTCTCGCGCGGCGTCAATCGGCGCCGGAGCCTGAGCTCGCGCGGTCCTCATCATTGCTCGACCGAGACGTCAGCTCGGCAGCTCGCTCAGCGTCCAGTAGAGGTCGATCGCGTGGATGACCTCCACGAACTTGCGGTAATCCACCGGCTTGACCATGTAGCCGGCCACGTTGAGGTCGAAGCCGTCGACGATGTCGCGGTCCTGGCGCGAGGTCGTCAGCACCACGATGGGCACGCCGCGGGCGCAGTTGTCCTCGCGCACGTGGCGCAGGAACTCGAGGCCGTTCATGCGCGGCATGTTGAGGTCGAGCAGGATGATGCACGGCTGGACGTGCTCGGGGTCGCCCAGGATGTCGAGGGCCTCCTCGCCGTTGCCGGCGACCACCAGGTCGTTCTCGACCTCGAGGTCACGAAGGGCGCGTCGCACCGTGAGAACGTCCACCTCGTCGTCCTCGACCAGCAGTATGGGCTTCTTGCTTCTCATCACGATTGCGCATCCTCCGATGACTGGCCGGCGTCACCTGCCGGCCAGGTGAAGCGGAAGGTCGCTCCTCTGCCCGGCGCCGACTCGAGGCGGATCGAACCGCCTTCCTCCTCGACCAGCTTCTTGACCAGCGACAGGCCCAGGCCGGTCGACTCGACGCGGTCCCGGGGCTGAAGGGTCTGGAACATCATGAAGACCTTCTCGTGATGCTCCTTGGCGATCCCGGGTCCGTCGTCGCGGACGGTGAACTCGTAGAACCGCCCGTCCCGTCGGGCGGCGATCTCTACTCTCCCGTCCTGACGATCATGATACTTGATGGCGTTGGTGATCAAGTTGGAAAAGACCTGCTCGAGGCGCAGACGCTTGGTCACCATGATCGGCATGCCGGGCCCCACCGTGACCTGGAAGGAGTCCGGCGGGCTGAGCAGCTCGACCAGCTCGCGGAGCACCTTGCCGACGTTGGTCCTCTCGCCGTGGGAGTCGAGACGCCCGGCCCGCGAGTACTGGAGGATGCCCTCGATGAGCTGGTCCATCCGCTGGACGCGGCTGCGCAGGAGGTGCATCTGTTCCTGGGCCTCCTCCGACAGCTTGCCGTGCAGGTCCTCCTCGATCCACCCCGACAGCGTCGAGATGGCCCGCAGCGGCGCCTTGAGGTCGTGGGAGGCCACGTAGGCGAACTGGTCGAGGTCGCGGTTCGAGCGCTCGAGGTCCTCCTGGCGCCGCTTGATCTGCTCCAGCATGTTGTTGAAGCCGTCGTAGAGCACGCCGATCTCGTCGTTGCCCGGCTTCTCGACCCGCACCGAGTAGTCGGCCTCGGCGGAGATCCGCTTGGCGATCGCCGCCAGGTGGAGGATGGGCTTGGAGATCAGGCCCTGCAGGAGGTAGGCGAGGGCCACCGCGGCCGCCAGGACCGCCAGCATGAGCAGCAGCATGTAGATCACCATCTGCCCCACCCGCTGCTTGTAGGCGTCGGTGGTCGAGCGCACGTAGAAGGTGCCCACGCGCTTCGTCTCGCCGGTTCCGGGATCCTCGTAGCTGACGGGACGGGAAGCGTGCGCGTAGTCCGCCGTGAGCCGGGTGCTCTCCACGTCGGGGACTTCGGCCGGCGGCGGCGGCGAGACCTCGCCGGAACGGGCGTAGGCGGCGATGAGCCGGCCCTCGACGTCGAAGAAGTAGGCGTCCGTGATCCACGGCAGCACCGCGACCCCCTCGATCTCCTCCTGCGCGACCCCGTCGTCGAACTCCACGTGGAGCCCCACGTCGTCGCCGAACAACTGCGCGATCAGGCGGGTGTCGTTGAGCAGGTCCTCCTGGAAGTTGCGGATGCTCCTGTGGATCACCAGAGCGAAGCCCGCGACGACCGAAAGGAGGGTAGAGACCAGGACGATCCCCACCAGCTTGCTGCGAATCGAGAGATTGGCGAGAGCCTTCACCCCCCGGCACCTCCCACCAGGCGATCACGGGCGATTCTCATCGACCGACGTCCAGCGCGACGTGCGCACTGACAACCCATATGACTACGGGGGTATACCAGACTCGCCTGCCCCCGCGCAACTCCCGCCGCTCGGTTGCGGCGGCCCGGCTCTTGAGGCATGCTACCGCCTGTGAAGCCCGAAGCCCTCGTGCGGAAGCTCGTCGCAGTGCTGGGGCTCGCCCTGCTGGCCGCGGCGGCCCCGGCGCAACAGCCCGCGGCCGAACGGCTCCTGCGCGAGGCCGCGCGCCTGGCGGAGAGCGGCAGCGGCGAGGCCGCCCTGCAGGAGCTGACGCTGCTGGTGCAGCAGTTTCCGGACGACGCGGTGGCTCCCGCGGCCTGGCTGCGCATCGCCGAGCTGCGCCGCGCGCGCGGCGAGCGCGACGCCGCCGCGTCGGCGCTCGCGCGTCTGCTCGGCGACCACGGGCGCAGCGCCCAGGCGGCCGAGGGCCTGCTCCTGCAAGGGCGGATGGCGGTCGACGACGCCCAGGGTCTCGCCGCTCTCGCGGCGGCGCGCAACGCCTTCCGCCGGGTGCCGCTGCTCTTCGGCCGCGAGCTCTATCCGGGGCTCGAGGCGCGCCGGGCGGCGCGGGTCGAGAGCGGCGAGGTGGCCCTCCTCCTCGACGATCCCGCGGCCGCCGCCGCCGAGTTCCTCGCCGCTCTCGAGGACGAGCCGGAAGCCGCCCGCGATCCCGCGCAAGGGGAAGCCCTGACCGGCCGCGCCCGGCTGGGCCTGGCCCGCGCCTGGCTCGCCGCCGGCCAGTGGACGGCCGCCGCCGCGGTGCTCGAGGAGGCGGCGGCGCGCCAGGGAGCCGCGGACGAGGCCGGGCGGGCCCGCGCGCGGCGTCTGGCCAGCCTGCTCGAGCGCCGCGTGCTTCGCCCCATGTCGGGACAGCGGGCCTGGTTGACGACCGGCCGGTTCCCGCCCGCGGGCCTGGAGCTGCGCGAGCCCGCGGGCGTGGCGGCGGCGAGCGACGGCCGGCTCCTGGTGGTCGACGAGAAGCTGCCGCTGGTGGCCCTCCTCGACGCGCGCGGGCGCGGCACGGCGCGCCAGGCGCTGGGCGGCGTCGCGCGGCCGGGATGGCTGGCCAGCGGCCATCCCTTCGCGGTCGGCGCCGGCGGCGTGGTGCTGCCTTTCGACGCCGCCAGCTACGCGTTCGTGGAGCCGCAGCGGAGCGCGCCGCTCAAGAACCTCCTCGCCGCCCAGCCCGGGATCTTCGGGGACTGGTTCGTGGTCGCCAAGGGATGGCGCGGCGTGATCCACTCGCCCGCCGCGGGCGCGAGCCGCGAGCTGCTGGCCGAGGCGCGCCCCGACGTCGTGGACCTGGCGCGCGGCGAGCTCGGACGCGTCTACGCGCTCGCCGCCCGCGCCGGCCAGGTGGTGCGCCTCGGCCGCGAGGGCGTCGGCCACGCGGTCGTGCTGACCGGCGACTGGAGGCGGCCCGTCGCCCTCGACGTCGACGAGCTCGGCTACGTGTACGTGCTCGACCGCGGCGAGCGCGCCGTCGACCTCTTCGCTCCCGGCGGCCGGCGGCTGGCTCGGGTGGGCCCCGACCTCGGCGCCGGGATCGAGCTGCGCCAGCCGGTCGACGTCGCCGTCGACGGCGCCGGCCGGCTCTTCATCGCCGACGCCAAGCTGCCCTACGTGCTGGTGCTCGAATAGGCCGCGTCCGGCCGCGTTGCTCAGAACTGGACGTGGCGGTAGAAGAACGTCGGCGGATCGACGGCACCGGCGAGCAGTTGATCCGCCAGCTCCCGCGTCAGCACGAACTGGCCCGCCCGCTTCTGCGCCTCGGTCGACATGACGAGCTCCAGGGCCGCGATCCGGTCGGGATAGCGAGACTGGGCCTGGACGAAGGCGGCGGCGGCTTCGCGCAGACCCTTGAACACCGCGACCTCCGAGCTCGCCGTAAGCTGCAGCAGCAAGCGCCGTTCGGCCGTGCCCTGGAGGACCCGAAAGCCCTCGACGCCCTGACCGGCGAGGTAGCGCGACACCTCGTCGGCCAGCTCGAGGTCCGGATGGGACCGGGTCTTGACGCTCCAGAGGTCCATGAAGCCGGCGCGGGTGAGGGGTGGCGCGCCTTCGCCGCCCCGATCCTCCTCCGCGACCTCGGGCAACGACAGGCGGCTCTCGCCCACGAGGTCGCGCAGGGTCGGCTTCTGCTCCGGCGGCGGCGCCTCCTCCACCACCGTGTCGCCCGTCTCGATCACCTTGACCAGACCGAGGTTCTCCTTGTTGAGCTCGTCGGTCTTCGCGAAGTCGATCTCCGAGGCCGCGATGAAAGTCTTGGTGCCGCTCTGGAGCACGAGGAAGACCCGGTCGCCCTCGCGGCGGTATTTCTCGCGGGTGATGATCTGGGTGCCGTCCTTGAGGATCACGACGTAGCCGCAGGCGGGCGTCGCCACGAGCAGCAGGGCGCAGAGGATCGTGAAACGGCGCAACAGCTTCGGGTGTAACATCGCTTCGCTCCTTGGCCGTTCTCGCGGCCCACCCTACGGTCCGGCCCACAGTATACCGAAGATGCCTCCACGTCCACCGCCGCGAAGCCCCCTCATCTGGCGCCTCCCCCTGCCCTGCGTCCTCGCCTGGCGCTACCTGCGGGGCGAGCGCAGCCAGATGCTCCGCTCCACGGGCCTGGCGGCGCTGCTGGCCACCTCGCTGGGCGTCACCGCCATGGTCATCGCCATGGCGCTGATGACCGGCTACACCGAAGACCTCGAGCGCAAGCTCATCGGCCTCCAGGGGGAGGTGATCGCCTCGCCGCTCGGCCGCCGCGGCCTCGATCACGACGACGTGCAGCGGCGGCTGCGCGCCGCCGCCGCGGTGCCGGGCGTGGTGCGCGCCGGCCGCGTGGCCTACGGCGAGGGAGCGCTGGCGAGCGCCGCCGTTCCCGAAGGGCTCGGCGTGGTGCTGCGCGGCGTCGCGCCCGACGATCCCATCGTGGCGCGCCACGGCGGCGAGATCGGCAGCGACGAGGAGGGGATTCCCGGAGCGCTGCTCGGCGCCGAGCTGGCGCGGCGCCTCGAGGTGGCCTCCGGCGACCTCCTGCGCCTGGTGATCCTCGACCTCGGCGAGCGCCGGCCGCGCTTTCGCTACCGGTCGATCCGGGTGACCGGCACCTTCGCCTCGGGGTTCGCCGAATTCGACGCCCGCTGGATCCTGATCGACCGCGAGGTCCTGCTGGCGGCGGGCGGCAGCGGCTTCGAGATGGTCGAGTTCAAGATCGCCGATCCGCGGGCGACCGAGGACGTCGCCCGCGCCCTCGAAGAGGCCCTGGGCACGGATTGGGTGGTCGAGCGCTGGCAGCGCCTCAACCGCGACCTCTTCGCCGCCCTCGAGCTGCAGAAGCTGGGTCTGTTCGCCGTGCTGGCGCTGATCGTCCTGGTCTCGACCTTCAACGTCGCCTCGACCCTGGTGATCCTGGTGCGCGAGCGGCGGCGCGACGTCGGCGTGCTCGGCGCGCTCGGCCTGACGGCGCGCGACCTGGGGTGGAGCTTCGCCACCTACGGCCTGCTGCTCGGCGCCGTCGGCACCGCGCTGGGGATCCTCGCGGGCGGCGGCGTCGCCTGGCTCGTCACCGAATTCGAGCTGGTGCGCTTCGACCCCGAGATCGCCGCGGTCTATTTCATCGACTCGGTGCCGTTCCGGGTCCGGCCGCAGGACCTGGCGGCGATCTGCGCGTTCACCCTCGGCGTCACCCTGGCGGCATGCTCGCTGCCGGCCTGGCGGGCCGCCGGCATCCGCCCGGCGGCGGCCCTGCGCGACGAATGAGGGTCGTCGGGCAGACCCTGAACGGCCGAAGGGGACCGACGTGTCGGTCCCCTTGGTTACGGAATCGCGTCACCCGTGGGTGACGGATAAGGCGGGTTATGTGACGAGAACGGAGCGTTGTTCATTCGTTGCTGCTCCGCCGGTGGGACCCCCACTCCGTGCCGCGGACGCGGCTCGGCGGGCCCCGGCGGGAATCGGTTGCGGCTTGCAACCTGTTCTCACCAGGAGTATACGGACGAGCTCAGCGTATTGTTCTATGCCCCGTCGAATTTCCTGACGGGACATACCCGACGCCATGGCCTGGAACCCGCCGCCCGCCACGCAGGACGACCGCGCCGAGCTGGCGCGGCGGGCGGGCTTGTGCGCCGCCTGCCGCCACCTCCAGGTCCTGCGCTCGCGCTCGAGCACCTTCGTGCGCTGCGCTCTGTCGGACGCCAGGCCGGGGATGCCCCGCTACCCCCCGTTGCCGGTCCTCGCCTGTAGCGGTCACGAACCCGCCGCGGTTGACACGGCGCCGGGGGTCGCTTAGCGTTCCTGCGATATGTCGGAGACCAGCCGCGACGCTCTCATCGCGCGGATCGAGGCGGCGATCGAGCAGGGCGGCCTGGCCGAGGCGCGGCAGCTCATCGCCGACGCCGAGAGCCGGTTCGGCCATCGCCCGGAGCTCGTCGAGCTGCGCCAGCGCGTCGCCGTGGTGGAGTCCACGCTCTCCGGCCGGGGCCAGGTCGAGGCCGCGATCCGCCGCGCCCGCGAGGAGACGAGCCGAGCCAACTACCCGGGCGCCCTGGCGGCGATCGAGAGGGCGCTCAAGCTCGCTCCGGACGACCCGGAGCTCGCCGAGCTGCGCGACCAGACCACCCGGGCGGCGATGCGCCACGAGGCCGTGGTAGAGCGCAACCGGGCGGCGACGGAGGCGGCCGAGCTGGTCTCGACGCTGCTCGACCGGGGCGACCTCGAAGCCGCCGCCGACGAGCTGCGGGAAGCCAACCTCCAGTTCGGCCGCCAGGACAAGCTCATCGAGGTGCAGCGGCGCTTCGACGCCTTGTGGAAGGAGGCGGAGCTGGAGCGTACGGTGGCGTTCGCGGACCAGGCCCGGGCCTACCTCGACGGCCGCAACTGGACGGCGGCGCTGCAGCAGGCCGAGCGCATCCTGCGCCTGGATCCGCGCAATACCGAGGCCCTCGAGCTCCGGCGGCGCGCCCGCGCCGAGATCGAGAGCGAGGAGGCCCGCCGCCAGGGGACGGTGGAGGTCGAGCGGGCGCAGCAAGACGTCGAGCGGCTGATCCGCGCCGACGAGCTGCCCCAGGCGGCCCGCACGCTGCAGCAGGCCGTCGATCGCCTGGGCCGCCATCCGGCCTTCGACGAGCTCGCCCAGCGGCTCGAGCAGGCCAAGGCCGAGCTCCAGGGCCGCAAGCGCCTCGAGTGGACCCAGCGCCGTCTCAGAGAGGCGGACGACCTCATCCGCCAGGCGGGCCGGCTCTCGCTCCAGGGCAAGTACGAGCAGGCGATCGAGCGCCTCGAAACGGCCCGTGACCTCCACGGCGAGCACCCCGAGCTCGAGGGATTGCTGCGGGCGGCGCAGAGCGGCCAGGAGCGCGCCCTCACCGAGCGTCGCCGCGGCGAGGCCCTGGCGGCGGCCAAGGCCGAGGTCCGCCAGCTCCTCGACGCCTTGCGCCTCGACGAGGCCGCCGTCCGGCTACGCGCCGCCGAGGCGCGCTACGGCGCCGGCGATCCCCAGCTCCGGGCGCTCGCCACGCGGCTTTCGCGGTTGCGCGAAGGGGAGCACACCGCCGGCGAGCCGCCGCCCGCGGCGGGCGACGGCGACGCGGGCGAGGCCCTGGCGCGCCAGCGGGAGCTGGCGGCGGCCTATTCGTGGAAGCAGGCCCTGCTCTTCCCGTTCCGCGGCGGCGGGATCGCCGCCTTCTGGACGCTCGTGGCGCTGGCCGTGGCGCTCGACGCCCTCGCCGCCGTGCCGCGCATCGGCGTCGTCTTCGCGGGCCTGCGCTGGCTGCTGCCGGCCGGTGTCCTCGCCTGGTGCCTGGAGATCGTGCGCGACACCCTGCGCGGCAGGAACCTGCTGCCGCCGTGGGAGGCGCTGCTCGCTCCCCTTCCCCGCGCCGCCGACCTGGCGCTGGCGCTCGCGGTGGCGCTCGTCGCCGCGGCGCCGCTCGCCGCTCTCGCCCTTACCCGCGGCGTCCACGCGCTCTTCGGCACGGGCGCCGGCTGGTGGGCCGCCGCCGTGCTCGGATGGGGCGGCGCGGCCTTCGCCGTCGCCGCCTGGGGCGCCGCAGGTGCCTTCGGCTCCGGCGCGGCCCTCAGCCTGCCGCGCCACGCTCGCGCCGTGCGCGCCGCCGAGCCGGACGTCCTGGTGCCGATCAACCTGCTCTTCGCCGCGGCGGTGGCGATTCTCGTCCTGCGCGCCGCGTTGCTGCCTGCCGCGCCCTGGGTGGGCTCGCCGCTGGCCGGCGGCCTCGAGGCGTGGGCGCTGCTCGCGGCGCCGCACCTGATCGGCGTGGCGCTGCGGCGCCGCCGCATCGAGCTCGGCCGCGCCTACGGCAGGCGCTGATCACGTCAAACGCTGCTCAGAGGCGGCGGTAGTCGCGGTCCCAGTAGATCAGCGGCCGGCCGCCGGGGCGGGGAACGGCCTGCGCTTCGACCGCGCCGAGGTAGATGGTGTGCGTGCCCGCCCGATGCCGGCCGGCGACGCTACAATCCAGCCACGCCAGGGCGTCGCGGAGCACCGGCGCGCCGGTGGCCGCGGCGCCCCAGTCGCCGGACCGGAAGCGCTCCCCGTCCGCGGTGAAGGCGAAGCGCTCGGAGAGCTCGGCCTGGTCCTCGGCCAGGATGTTGACCGCGAAGCAGGCGGCGACGCCGGCGAGCAGCGAATTGATGGCATGGGCCTGGTCGATGGCCACGGCCACCAGCGGCGGGTCCGCGGAGACCGAGGTGAACGCCGAGACCGTCATGCCGTGCACCCGCTCGCCGGAGCGCGAGGTCACCAGGGTGACGCCGGAAGCGAAGCACCGCAGCACGTCGCGGAATTCCTGAGATGAGATCGTCATGAGCGCAGCTCGCACACGCCTCCGGGTCGTAGGGGCCGCCATTCTACAGGGGGGCACCTGCCTGGTGGCGCAGCGTGGCGCCGACATGTCCATGCCGCTCAAATGGGAGTTCCCCGGCGGCAAGCTCGAGCCGGGCGAGGACGCCCGGGCGGCGCTCGTGCGCGAGATCCGCGAGGAGCTCGCCCTCGAGATCGAGGTCGGGCAGCGGCTGGGCCGCGGCGTCAGCGAGCAGGACGGACGCCGGATCGAGCTCGACGTGTTCGCGGCCACCCGCGTCGGCGGCGAGGTGCGCCTCGCCGAGCACTGCCGCTACGGCTGGTTCGCCGCCCACGAGATCGACGGTCTCGACTGGGCGGCCGCCGACCGTCCGGTGCTGGAGGCGCTCAAGCGTCGCCTGCGCGCCGGCGGCTGACGCTTTCGCGGACGCGTCACTCGAAGGGAGGAAAGACGTCCTCGACCCGGACGGTGATGGCGGTGGCGGGATCGGTGAGCTCACCGCCGGTGAAAGTCAGAGGAGGCTTGCCGGCTTCGACGACGGAGATGGTCTTCAAGGAGGGCTGCACGATCCAGCACGACTTCACCCCCGCGTCGAGATACGCCTCGGCTTTGCGGATCAGCTCGTCGACCGACTGGGTCGGCGAGAGGATCTCCACCACCAGGAGCGGCGGCTCGGTCTTGCGCACCTCGTCGTGGCTCCAGCCCAGCTCGGCGTCGGTCCCGAGGCGGATCTTTGGGTAGACGCTGAGGTCGGGCACGAACGGCTGGCCGTCGAGCTCGAGAGAGAGCTCCGGAAGGATCGAGAACCGGTCCATGTAGCGCGCGAAGGCCAGGCTCAGGTGGAGCTGGGCCAGGGCGTGGTTCCTGCTCGGCATCGGCTTTCCTCGCTCCTCCTCGTAGCGCGAAACGGTCTGAATCGCTTCCATGGCGTGCTCCTTCGCCGGCGAGCATACCGTAGAATGACCCGCTCCGCGACGCGGAGCGCGCCGCGTCCGTAAGCATCCGTCGATGATCACCACCCGCCGGCTCACCAAGCGCTACGGCGCCAAGGCCGCCGTGCGCGAGCTCGACCTCGAGATCCCGCGCGGCCAGTTCTTCTGCTTCCTCGGCCCCAACGGCGCCGGCAAGACGACGACGATCAAGATGCTCACCGGCCTGGCGCGGCCGACCTCGGGCACCGTCGCCATCGGCGGCCACGACATGGCCGGCGAGCCGCTGGCCGCCAAGCGTCTCCTCGGCTTCGTGCCCGACCATCCCTTCCTCTACGACCGGCTGACCGGGCGCGAGCTGATGCGCTTCGTCGCCGGCATCTACCGCATGACCGAGGACGATCTCGCGGCGCGCTGCGAGCCGCTGCTCGCCGCCTTCGACGTGCTCCACGCGGCCGACCAGCTCATCCAGGACTACAGCCACGGCATGCGCCAGAAGCTCTCGTTCGCCTCCTGCTTCCTCCACGACCCGCAGGTCGTCGTGGTCGACGAGCCCTGGGTGGGCCTCGACCCGAAATCGATCCACAAGGTCAAGACCTACCTCAAGGAGCGCACCCGCGAGGGTCTCACGGTCTTCATGTCCACCCATTCGCTCGCCATCGCCGAGGAGACCGCCGACCGCGTCGGCATCATCCACGAGGGACGCCTGCGCCACCTCGGCACGGTGGCCGAGATCAAGGCGCTCGCCCGGCGCCCCGGCTCGCTGGAGGAAGTCTTCCTCGAGCTGACGCGGGAGGCCGAGGAGGCGCTCGTCGATGCCTGACGGCGAGCTCGTGGCCGTCGCCGCCGTAGGCGGCCGACCGGCGCCGGGCCGACGCCTGAGCCCGCTCGCCGCCATGCTGTGGGCCAAGGGCCGGGTGGCGCGTCACTCCCTGGCCCTGGTGCGCCGCGAGTCCAGGCTCAAGGTGGCCTTCGTCTCGGTCTCGGCCCTGCTCTTGTGGATCGGCATCTTCGTCTTCGCCCTCCTCGGTCTGCGCCTCTTCGAGACCTTCGGCGCCGAGGTGCTCGGGGAAGGCGCCCTCACGGTGAGCGACCTGGTGGTGGCGCGCATGCTCTCGGTCTTCGCGCTGGCGCTCTTCGTGATGCTCGTCTTCTCCAACGTGCTGGTGGCCTTCGCCACCCTCTACCGCTCGCGCGAGGTGCCGTTCCTGGTGCTGGCGCCGGTCACCAGGTCCAGCTTCTTCCTCGGCCGCTTCTACGAGTGCGTGGCCTTCAGCTCCTGGGCCTCGGCCTTCCTCGGCTCGCCGATCCTGCTCGCCTACGGCCTGACCACGCAGGCGCCGCTCCTCTTCTACCCCATGCTGGCGGCGTTCTACGTGCCCTTCGTGGTCATCCCGGCGGCGATCGGCGCCGTCGTCGCCATGGCGCTGGTGCGATACCTCGCGGGGGCGCGGCGCGGCCCGCTGGTGGGCTTCGGCCTGCTGGCGCTGGCGCTCCTCTTCTCCTACTTCCGCGGCAAGCTGCGCTCGCCCGACCTCGCCGACACGGCGACGATCCAGGCCATCGTCGACGTCATGGGGCGTACCCAGTCGCCGTACCTGCCGAGCCACTGGCTGGCCCGGGGCGTGCTCTCGGCGGCCACCGGCGAGGCCGGCGACGCGCTTTTCTACTTCCTCCTGCTCGCCGCCAACGCCCTCCTCCTGCTGTGGCTCGCGGCGCAGGCCGCCGAGGCCTGGTTCTTCACCGGCTGGTCGGCGTTGGCCGACGGCGGCGAAACGCGCCGCCGCGGACGCGGACGCGGGCCCTTCGGCGCGCTCGACGTCGTCCTCCGCGTGCTGCCGCAGCCGACCCGCGCCCTGATGGCCAAGGACTTCCGGCTCTTCTGGCGCGATCCGGCCCAGTGGGCGCAGTTCGTGCTCTTCTTCGGCATCATGGCCCTCTACGTGGCCAACCTGGGCGAGGCGCGCAGCTTCGCCCGCCACGGCACCTGGGGCGCCTGGGCCACGCTCTTGAACCTCGCCGCCTGCATGCTCATCCTGGCGTCGCTGACCTCGCGCTTCGTCTATCCCCTGGTCAGCCTCGAGGGTCCGCGCATCTGGATGCTGGGGCTGGCGCCGGTGGGCATGAGGCGCATCGTGTGGCAGAAGCTGTGGCTCAGCGTCGGCTCGACCTCGGTCTTCACCGTCAGCCTGGCGGTGCTCTCGGCCCTGCGCCTCGACCTCGACGGGACCTCCTTCGGGATCTCCCTCGTCGCCATCGTCGGCGCCACGGTGGCGCTTTCGGGCCTGGCCGTGGGCCTCGGCAGCCTCTACCCGAACTTCCGCGAGGACAACCCGTCGCGTATCGTCTCGGGCATGGGCGGCACCCTCAACTTCATCCTCTCAATGGTCTACATCGTGCTGGTGACGCTGGCGCTCGCCGCCGTGCTGCTGTGGAACGACGGCCTCGCGCGCGTCCTCGGCGACCGCGGCCAGGCCATGGCAGCGGCGGCGGCGTTCATCGTCGTGCTGACGGCGCTGGCCTGCTGGCTGCCGATGCGGCTCGGGCTCAGGAACCTGGAGCGCGTCGAGTTCTGAGGGTAGGCGTGAGGTTGCGGCTCGGGGAGGGGGGAGTCGACGTCCGGGCGTCGGACCTCCTGGACTGAGCCCGGACTTCGCGGCGGCTTGACGCGTCGACGAGCCTGCTGTAGGGTCACGGCCGATCTGATCGACACAATCGAGCCCACGGCCGACTTGGGTCCGGGGACGGAGCCCTCGGCCGGGCGAACAAGAGAGGAGACCGCCATGGCGAACGGAGCCAAGATCGACCGGTTGGAGAAGAAGGTCACCGCGTTGAGCGACGCCCTCGCGAACCTCGGCAGCAAGGAGGACTTCCGGGAGCTTCTGAAGATCATCCGGTTCCCCGGCTGGACGACTCCCGCCGAATTCACCCTCGTCACCGCCACGGTCGACGCCATGCTGGGTCATGCCCAGGTGCTCACCAAGCTGAGGACGGCCCTGATCAAGGGGAGCAAGCAAGTCTCGGTCCGCGGGTAATCCAACGCTGAGCTGCTCGGCGAGCCGCACTTGGCCTTGAGCGCGGAGCAGAGGGCGCCGGCGCGTCCTCGGCGCTCGTGCGTGGCGGCCGTCACGCCGGTTTCAGAGGAACTTTTGGGGCGACGATCGACTCGTACGCGAGCAATCGAGAGTCTCGATTGCTCGTCTCGCGCCCGAACGAGAGCAATCGAGGAACTTTTTTGCTCCCGTCGCGCCCGCACGAGAGCAATCGAGGAGCTTCTTTGCTCCCGTCGCGCCCGAACGAGAGCAATCGAGACTCTCGATTGCTCACGATCGAGCGAATCGTCCGGATGAAAGTCCCTCCGAAGCGCGCGTTCGGAGCGTCAGAACGCAGTCCTCCCGTCCGCTTCAGCGCCGCCTTCATCCGTATCTTCTCCTGAGCCTGCCCGCCCCGCGGTCGGGTATAGTTCTTGCTCGTTGGAGTGAGTCACAAGCGCGGCGCCTTCGCGTCGACGACGCCGCAGACCCGGAGAGCCGCGCCAGAACGTCATGCAGATGCCCCCGATCCTCCGCTCGACGCAGCGCCTCCTGCGCCGGATCGGCGACGTGGTGCCGCCGTCCTGGCGCGGCGTGATCCTCGCCGCGGCCTCGGGGGTCTGCCTCTGGCTCTACGGCTTCGGCCGCCTCGACTTGGTGCTCTACGTCGTCGGCATCTCGGGGATCGCCCTCCTGGTGGTGGCCTCCGTGATGGTCGGCGGCGTCGCCCTGTGGCTGCGGCGGCGGGTGCCCGCGGCGCCCGACGGCTCGCGGCTCGAGACGCCCGCCACCGGAGCCCGCCGCATCGAGGCGCAGACGCCCGCGCGCACCGGCTTCGCGGTGCCGGCGCTGGCCTGGCTGCCGCTGGTGAAGGTGCGCTGGGAATGGCTCTCCGGCGTCGACGTGGAGGTGCGCGCGCGGAGCGTGGAGAAGGTGCTGCGCGAGGAGATCGTGGCCCGCCGGAGGGGCTACGCGGCGCAGATCCGCCGCCGCCTGACGGTCGAGGACGTCTTCGGGCTCACCCGCGTCGCCTGGGTCCTCGTCGAGCCCTCGGCGCTCACCGTGCTGCCCAACGTCGGCGCCCTCAAGCAGATGCCGGTGATCCAGTCGATGACGCGCGTCGAGGGCCTCCCCTATCCCGGCGGAGCCCCGGAGGGCGACCGCATGGAGATCCGCCGCTACACCCCCGGCGACTCGGTGCGCAACATCCTGTGGAAGACCTACGCGCGCACCCGCCAGCTCAACGTGCGCCTGCCCGAGACGACGATCGAGCGCACCAGGAAGACCATCGCCTACCTGCTCGCCGGCCCCGACGACGAGGCCGCCGCGGCCGCCGCCCGGGTGGCGCTCGAGAACGGCGCCCTCGGCGAGGAATGGACGTTCGGCGCCGACGGCACCGACGGCGCCACCCAGGAGCTCGACGCGGCCCTGCGGGCGATCGCCCGCTCCGCCTCCTCCGGCGCCGCCGCGAGCGGCTCGGGCCTGGGCGCCTTCCTGCGCGCGGTGGGCAACCAGGGCGAGGTGCACTGCATCGTCTTCGCCTCTTCGCGCTCCGGCCCGTGGACCGAGGACGTGCTCGAGGCGGTGCGCGCCTACCCGGGCGCGCTCTCGTTCGTGCTCGGCACCGACGGCGTGCGGCGCGGCGCGCCGCGGCCGCTGTGGCACCGGCTGCTCTTCGCCGCCGAGCCGCCGCGCGGCGTGCTGCTCGAGGAGCTCAGCGCCCTGCTGCGCCGCCTCGGCGGCGCCGGCTGCACGTCCCTGGTGGTCGACCGGGTGAGCGGACGCGCCTTCAATCAGGCCCAACAACAGGCACTGGGAGCCCGCGGATGACCAACGTCTCGCACGGCAACGTCTCGCAGCCGGTGATGCCGGGATTGACCAGCTTCCTGCGCGCCGTGGTGCTCGCCACGGCCGCGGCCGTCCTGTGCTGGCCGCTGACGGTGACCAGCGGCGTGCTGCTGGCGGTGCTCGGCGCGCTCGCCGGGGCCGTCGCCGGCGACCTGGCGAGCCGCACGCGGCTGCGGTTCTCGGGCATGCTCGCGATTTGCCTCGCGGTGCTGGCGGCCGGCACCTGGACGGCGCGCCTGGCGGTCAAGAGCGAGACCGTGGCCCGCGCTCTCGGGCCGGTGGCGGCTCTGTGGATCAGCGAGGCGGCCCTGTGGCTCGTGCTGGTGGCGCCGGTGGTCTTCGGCCTGCGTTTCCTGGCGGCCCGGCGGCCGGTGCTCGGCGTGCTCGAGGTGCTGGCGGTGGGCGGCGCGCTCATCGTCTCGCTCGCCGCGCACCGCGAGGGCATGGTGCACCGGCCGCTGCCGATCGGCGACTGGGCCTGGTCGCGGGGCCTCGATCCGGTGCTGGCGCTGCTGGTGCTCGGCGCCTTCGTGACCGCGCTGCTGGCGGCCCTGCTCATCTCCGAGGACCGCCGCCGGCGGCTGCCGCTGCACTTCGGCGTGCTCGCCGCGCTCGCCCTGCTGCTGCTCATGGTGGTGCGCGTCACCGGCGTGCCCAAGCCCGATCCGGCGGGGGAGCTGGGACTGACCGGCGAGCCCGAGGACGGGGAGGACCAGGAGGGCGCCGCCGAAGACTCCGGCGGCGGCTCCTCGCGCGACCCCTCGGACGAGCTCGACGACCTCGAGTTCCGCGACGAGTACGGCTCCGGCGGCCAGCAGGCCCCGGTGGCCGTGGTGCTGCTCCACGACGACTACTCGCCGCCGTCGGGCGTCTACTACTTCCGCCAGTCGGCTTTCTCGCAGTACAACGGCCGCCGCCTGGTGCAGGCCACGCGCGACGACGTCGACCGCGACGTGGTGCCGCGCTTCCCGGCCAGGCCCCTGCGCGTGCCCGACGCCCCGGCGGTCTCCGACAAACGCATGGACCTCAGGACGTCCATGGGGCTGCTCGTCGATCACGTCCGGCCCTTCGCCCTCGACTCGCCGGCGGCGCTGCGGCCGACGCGCAATCCCGACGCGATGCGTTTCCAGCGCACCTTCGAGGTGCTCTCGCGGGTGCAGACGCTGCCCTATCCGGAGATGATCGGGCTGGAGCCGGGGACGGCCGGGTGGAGCGACGAGCAGTGGGAGCACTACACCGAGGCGCCGGCGGACCCGCGCTACGAGGAGCTCGCCGAGCGCCTGATGGGCTTCCTGAAGGACGAGTACCGCGGCGATCCCCTGGCCCAGGCCCTGGCGATCAAGGCCTTCCTCGACAAGCAGGGCATCTACTCGCGGCGATCGAGCCACGCCGGCGCCGACGATCCGACGGCGTCGTTCCTCTTCGGCGACCTGACGGGCTACTGCGTCCACTTCGCCCACGCCGCCACCTACCTGATGCGCACCCGCGGCATCCCGGCGCGGGTGGCGGCGGGCTACGCCATCGCCGAGGCGGCGCGCGGCAGCGGCTCGACGCTCATGGTGCGCGGCGCCGACGCCCACGCCTGGCCCGAGATCTACCTCGAGGCCGCCGGCTGGGTGGTGATCGACCCGGCCCCGGAGCAGACGCTCGACGAGCCGGCGGGGCCTCCCGACCAGCGGCTCCAGAGCATGCTCGGCGAGATGATGCGACAGCAGCGCCCCGAGGAGATGGACTTCGAGGAGGCGCGCCGCCTCTTCAACTGGCCGCAGATCCGGAAGTGGCTGCTGCTCGCCCTGCTGGCGCTGCTCGCCGCTGCCTACGCGGTGAAGTTCTACCGCACCCTGGTGCCGTTCTTCAGCCGTCCGCTCCAGCGCTACCGCGTGGCCTACCGGGCGGCCCTCGACCGGCTCGCCGAGGTGGGCCTCAAGCGCAGGTTCGGCGAGAGCCGCGAGGACTTCGCGGCGCGGACGCGCGACCTCGCGCCGTCGTTCGACGAGCTCACCCGCCGGCACCTGGGCTGGGCCCTGGGCTCCGCCGAGCGCGGCGACGCGGGCGGCTTCTCGCGCCTCATGATCGGCGTCGAGCGGGAGCTGCGCCGCGCCACCCCTCTCTGGCGTTGGCTCGCCGGCATGCTCAACCCCTTCTCGTGGATCAAGGCCCGCTGAAACCCTGACGTCCGATACTCTGGAGATCCCAGATGTCCGAGCCTGAACGCCTGATCGAAGCCGAAGAAGCCCCCGTCGCCGTGGCGGACGCCCCTGAACCCGACGTCGTGACGTCCCTCGACCAGGCGATCCGCGTCATGGCGCGGCTGCGCGGCCGCATGAAGGCGCAGATCCTGGGCCGCGACGAGGTGATCGACCTGGTGCTGGTGGCGCTGCTGGCCGACGGCCACGTGCTGCTCGAGGACTTCCCCGGCTCGGGCAAGACGACGCTCGCCAAGACGCTCGGCGCCTCGATCGTCGACGACCGGGGCGACGACGACATCGCCACCTTCCGGCGCATCCAGTTCACCCCCGACCTGCTGCCCTCCGACGTCACCGGGGTCTCGGTCTTCGACGCGCCCACCAACCGCTTCCACTTCCGCCACGGCCCGATCTTCGCCCACGTCGTGCTGGCCGACGAGATCAACCGCACGTCGCCCAAGGTGCAGTCGGCGATGCTCGAGGCGATGGCCGAGAAGCAGGTCACGGTGGACAACGTCACCTATCCGCTCGACCCCCTCTTCTTCGTGATCGCCACCCAGAACCCGCTCGACCTGGCGGGCACCTACCCGCTGCCGGTGGCGCAGCTCGACCGTTTCCTGTTCAAGATCCGCATGGTCCACATCGACCGCGACTCGGAGCTCGACGTGCTCGAGACCTACCGCGAGCGCCGCGACGTCGAGCGCCGCGACCTGCCGCGGGTCACCCGCACCCAGGTGCTCGAGGCGCGGCGGGTGATCGACGAGCAGGTGGCGATCGACCGTCAGGTCAAGGAGTGCCTGGTGGACCTGACCGAGGCGATCCGCGGCGACGAGCGGGTGCTCCAGGGCAACTCCACGCGCAGCCTGGTGCTCATGCTGCCGGCCTTGCAGGCGGTGGCGGCCCTGCGCGGGCGCGACTACGTGACCGCCGACGACGTGGAGAGCCTGGCGCCGCGGGTGCTCGGCCACCGCGTGGAGATGGCGCCCGGCGTCGCCGACGTCGACGAGGTGCTCGGCGAGGCGGTGGCGCGGGGAATCGAGAGACTCTCGCGGTCGACCCTGAGGCGGCGGATATGAAGTGCGTCGGACGGTGGCTCTCGGCTTGTGGTGCAGCCGTCCCGGCTGCTTCCGGGAGCAGGCGAGACGCCTGCACCACAACTCTCACCTGCGTGCTCGCCTTGCTACTGCTCCTCCCCGTCCTCCCCGCCGCCGCCCAGCAGGACGACGAGCCCCTGGCCACCGTGGAGGTCGAGCCGGGGATCGGCACAATCGACGACGAAGCGCAGATCGACGCCCTCTTCGACGCCGAGACCTTCGTCGGCATGAGCGACGAGGAGCTGGCCTGGCGCGCCTACGAGCTGGTGGAGCGCGGCGGTTTCGCCGGCGCCCGCGCCATCACCGAGGAGCTGCTGCGGCGTGACCGCGACTCGATCCACGGCCACCTGATGCTGGGGATCGTCCAGCACCTGGGCGAGGGCAACCTGCCGCGCGCCTTCTACCACGTGAAGCGCAGCCGCCAGCTTCTCGAGGAGCGCTACGGCGAGATGCCCCTGGACGACTCGATCATCCTCTGGCACGCGCTGGCGATCGGCGAGATGGCGGAGGTCAGCGGCGCCATGGGCCGCCACGAGGACAAGATCCGTTACCTCTACGAGCGCGATCAGCTCTACGCGCCGGCGCGGCCGGCCCAACTCGGCTGGCCGCTGATGCGGCTGCGGCGCTACGACGAAGCGCGCCGGGCGGTGGAGGAGGCGCTCGCCCTCGGCGAGCGTCCCGACCAGCTCGCCATCGCCCGCACCGCGCTGTGCGCCATCGAAGCCGAGCTGCAACGCCGCGACGCGAGCTGGGAGGCTTGCCGCCTCGCCGCCGAGCACGAGCGCCGCGACTCCCAGGGCGGTCCCACCCCCTTCACCAACGCCGCCGAGGCGGCCCTTGGCATGCTCCGCTTCGACGACGCCGAGCGCCTGATCCTCGAGGGCACGAAGCGGTTTCAGCGGGGCACGGTGTCGAACCCCTGGCTCGACCTGACCCACCTCTACCTGGCCGAGGGCCGTCTGAGCGAGGCCCTGGACAGCGTGCGCCGCATGTTCCGCTGGCGGCGCCGCCAGCCCGCCCACGTCGACGAGCAGAACCGTTCCGAGACCGACATCACGTCGGCGCTCTTCCTGCTGGTGGCCGGCCGCGCCGAAGAGGCGACGCGGGTGACGCGGCGCATCCTCGACGCTCCCGACCGCACCGGCTACACCAGCTCCGAGAGCGAGCAGATGGAAGCCGGCAACGCCCTCGTCGACAGCGTGGCGCAGCGCATGGCCGCCGAGCTGGCGGCCGAGCGCGCGTCGTGGTCGCCCTTCTGGGAGGCCGCCAGGGCGCGGCTCGAGGCGCGCCGGCGACACCTGAGCTCCTGGGCGTCGGGACGCCAGGCGGCGGCGCTGGTGGCGTCGCGGCGGACCCTCCTCGCCACCTTGCGGCCGTACCTGGCGGGCTCGATGGAGGTCCCCGAGTGGATCGAGACCGAGATCGTCCGCTACCTCGGCCCCGGCGTGGTGGCCGCGGCCCTCGACACGGCGCAGGGACGCGAGACGCTGCCCGAGGCCGAGGGCTACTTCCTCGCCTACGAGGCCGAGGTCGCCTGGGTGCGCGGCGACGGCCGGCGGACGGTGACGTGGGTGGACCGCGCCCTGGAGGCCCTGCCCGGCAGCGAGGCCCTGCTGCGGGCGCGGCTGGCGGCGATCGGCGCCCAGGCCGCGCGGGACGCCGGCAACCCGCAGCGCGCCCTGGAGCTCTTCGACCAGGTCCTGCAGCAGGACCCGGGGGCGATCCGCCGCCTCGGCCTGGCGCTGCCGGTGGCCTTCGCGGCCTCCCCGGGCCTCGCCGGCGAGACGTTAACGTATCTCGAGCGCTCGCCGCGCTTCGACGTCGCCGGCCGCGGCTGGTTCCGCGTCGAGGTCGAAGGCGACGCCGGCGCCGGCCGCGCCCGCCTCTTCGGCCCCCAGGGCACCCGTTACTCCGAGGTCGTGGTGCGCCCCCGTGCCGGCGAGACGGCCGAGGACATGGCGCGTCGGCTGGCCAGGGAATTCCACGAAGCCGTCTTCGCTCCGCGCCTCGACCTCACCCAGGCCGACCTGCGCTCCCTCGACGGCTCCCCCACCGCCGCCGGCGGACGCTCGAGCGAGCGTCTGCGCTCGGTGCTGAATGAGCTGGTGGGGGAGAGCGAAGACGGCGACTGACCCGCGAGCCTTTCCGGCCCCGGATCTCGCGTTTCCAGATGGAGGAGCCCGAACATTCGGGCTGCGGTTTGCATATGCAAATTTTGCTATGAGAAGGAGCCTGCGGTCATGGGAGCTGCTTTTTCAAAGGCCAACATCGTAAATGCGCTTATCAGCGCCACGGTCGGCACGGTGCTGACGCTGATCTTCCAGCCCCTGGTCGCACAAGCACAGGGAGTGACCGCGTCGGATGGAGCTTCGAGGCCCAGAGCTATAGCGCCACCCCTGCCTGACGGGGTCGAAGAGCCACCCCCGCCGCCGCCGGTGCTCCCGCCTTTCGACGAAGGAGTCGAGACGGACGGCCCCATCGATACCATCAACGTCAAGGCGCGGGGGAAAAACAATAGCGTGGCATATTTGAGAATCTCCATTCTCGATGCCGAGCACTACTGGCCTCTCCGCCGGGCCGACACAATTGTCGGTCCTGGAGGACGGGAAGAAAACGCATTCCTCTTCCTCGATTCTTCAGGATTACGGAGGAAGATGGAAAAGGCGAAGGACATCGTCGCCATCGGCATGTCCTCATGCGAAAACGAGCGTACGGACGATTCACGGCTCGTGACGGAGGAATCACGAGCAGGGGATCGGGCTCAGCAGTTGATCAACTGGGTTCGGCGGTCGGACGGCTTGCCTGTGGAGACTCAACTGTATACCGTCAACATAGGTCAGTATCAGGATTCGGACTGTCACCGAAAAAGCTCATATCACACCCGGCATCAGCGGAATGCGATCCTGGTTTCGATCGTTCACAAGGAGAATATCCCCGGTCCAAAGGAGTTGGGACAACTTCTGAAAGCACACCTGATTCGAGAAGATCGACTCAACCTCGACGTCAGCAAGTACTCCAAGCCCGAGTTCATTCTGAATCGGCGCGACTGACTACCGGGACCGGCTCGCTTCCTCTCTCAGGCAGCGACACTCCCGCCTCTTCCGCCAGCTCGCGGAAGGCGTCGCTGCCCCAGCCGAGCCCGGCGGCAGCGGTGCCGGAGGCGACGCGGATCGAGCCGAGGAGACGGGCGAGGGCCGGGGCGTCGTGGCATTGGGGCGATTCGCTGCAGACGATCGCCAGGTGGACGCCGTAGTCACGGCGTTCCGGAAGGGTCACGGTGGCCAGGGCGAGGAAGGCCGGCACCGGCTGCGCTCCCGGTTGTAGACGCCAGCTCCCCCGGCTGCGGCTGAGGCGGAGGAAGGGCTTCGCGGCCGCGTCGGGCTCCGGCACGGCGCGATCGGTGGTCTCCCCCGTCTCTTCCTGCGGCGGGGTGCACACCCCGATCCATCGCCAACCGCTGAAGCTCCCTTCCTCGGAGGCATACCCCACCGCGAGAGACGCCAGCGCCGCCGGATTGGGTGCCTGCGTCACCGCTCCGTCGCCGGCTCCGGCCGGGACCTCGGCGGAAGCCGTCGAATCGATCGGTACCGGTTCCTCCGTCGCGGGACCTTCGGGCGGAGCCGGCTCCGCCGCCGCGGGATCTTTCGGAGGCTCGCCGTCGTCGCTCCCGCTTTCGTGGAGGTCAGGTGGTGGCGGCAGAGCGCTGGCCATCGGACGGAGAAAGTCCGGCCATTCCTTCAGCCGCCGATCGATCCGGGCGTGGAACTGCTGCAACGCCGTGCCGAGGCCTCCGGCGTCGATCCTCTCCGCGTACAGGTAGGCCGAGGGAAGCGACGATCCCGAGGGGTAGCGCACCACGATCGTGGCCCGTCCCCCTTCCGCCGCCGCCCAGCCCTCGCCCCGGGGCAGCTCCGCGGTGAACAGATCCCCCAGTCGAAGGCGACCGCCGGCCTCGTCGTTCCAGCCAGCGCACGGCGGGAAATCCCAGGACCCGGTGACGATGGCCGAGTTGGCGGAGTCGGTGGAGGCGGTGAAGCCGGGAAAGACCTGCCGCGGATCGACCGCCAGCTCCGGCGCCTCCAACAATTCGTCGACATAGCGGCAGCCACCGGCGAGAAACGCCAGCGCGGCCCACGCCGCGATCACACACGACCTCAAAACAGGGTGCCGCGACCTCTTCATGCCGCCTCCTCCAGTGGCGCCTTTGCGATGTCGTCCGCGGCTTCGACCCTGGAGCCCTCGAGGGCAGGCTCCGGGTGGAGACGGCTGTCGATCCAGCCGCGGAGACCGAGCTGAATCTCCGCCCAGGGCCAAGGTGTTCCCTGCCGTTCTTCCTCCACCGAGGCCTCGACGTCCGCCTCCGGCTCGTCGCCGTCCTCGATCGCCAGGTCCTCGGTGGTCTCTCCGCCTTCCGGCGCCGAATCCGCCGACACGCTCTCTTCTTCCACTGATTGCTCCTTTTTCGGACGCTCCTCCGCCAGGATCTCGTCCAGGTTGCCCCAGTGGTCGTACAGCCGCAGGAGACGCTGGAAGTCGTTCACCTGCTCGAGGAAATGCCGGCAGAAACGAAGGGGCAGTTGCAGGCCCTCTCGGTAAAGGGCACGAGCAACGCCCATGCCGCCCTGGTGGAGGTCCAGGAGGTAGAGCCCATCCCGGGGACCAAGGGGGGCGTCCCAGACCGGCGCGGGGCTCGCGACGGAGAGCGCCACCTCCACATGATCCCGAACGTCACGGTAGAGCAGGGGGAGCAGGAAGCGGAGCAAGGCCGCCAGGAGGCGGGCTTCCCCGAAACGGAGGAGAGGCGCCTCCGTGGGGGATTTTTCGGGATTGGGACGCATCAGCAGGGCGGCGGTCGTGAGCGGCGTCGGTTGAAAGAGCTTCCGGACCGTCTCGCCGTGCAGCTCTCGCGACAGGATCTCGCCGGTGACGTGGTCGAGGCGGTAGGTGGCCAGCGACCGAATGGTCGCCTTGATCGCCACCAGCCCGATCTCCACCGGGTCACGGCCGAGGAGGACCAGCTCCGGCGGGAAGAGCGGGTAGGGAATGGCGGTCGCGTCTTCGTCCCTCCTCCGGGCTTCAATCTCGGCGATCTCGAACTGCCGGCGCGGGCTCGAGAGGTCGTCGTGAAGGGCCGGCTCCACCTCGATGGCTCCGACCCGATCCCCCTTCCGCGTCCGCCCCACCACCACGAAGCGGCCGCGGGAGTCCTCGAAGACGCGCCCGGGGTAGTAGATCAGCCCGGCGCTGTCGGCCTCCACGTGGAAGAGCAGAGTATGGTCCGCGCGGTTGCGCACCGCCACCGCGGTGGTCGAGATCAGCTCCACCTGCCGGACCTTGTCGAAAAGGCCGAACTCGGCAATCCCCGCTTCCTGGCTCCCTTCGTCCTCGACGGCCACCGCGGTCGCCAAGGCACGGACGTGGACGGTGGATTCGTATTCCTTGAGCTCCGGCCGCACGTCTTTCCGCTCGTCGGTGTGCAGCATCCCCTGGGCCTTGAGGTGGCGCAGGGATCGAGCCACCGGGGCCTCGAAGGTCTCGACCAGATCCTTGACCTCGATCCAGCGTTGGATGAGATCCGCGAGCAGGTGCGATTGCACCACCGCGCTCGACGGGGGCCGCACGATGGGTAGGGGGAGCGCCGCCAGCTCCCTCCCCAGGTCGGAGAGACCCTCCCGCGCCGGCTCGCGGCCGAGGCCGAAGGCCGGGTCGAGGGCTTCGCACACCGTCTCCTCCTCAGGCTCGATCACGGTCAGAAAGACGATCTCGGAGCGGCCCGACTCACAGCCGGCCCACGGCAGGCGGCGCAGCTCCCGCCGAACCTCGCTCCACCGCCCCTCGAGCAAGAGGACGCACGCCTCGCGGGAGGATTCGCGGTCGAGCTCCGGCTCCCTTTCCAGCAGCAAGGCGCCGCGCCCCCGGAAGCGCCGGCCGTCGCCGCACGGCCGGTAGTGCCAGGGAACGCCGCGCGCCTCGCAGGCAGCGATTACCGCGGCCACCGTCAACGGCCGGCCGGCGTCGGTACGCAGATCGCTGAGTCGGAAGCACTTTTGCTGAATGCCGGGGGATTTCTTTTCACCCTCTACGGCCTTCGCAACGTTTTCCGGGAACGGGCGCACCGACGCCTGGATGCCGCACAGACTCTTGGCCCACGCGGCCGTCTCCTTCATGGTGTCGACGCCGAGGGCGAGCATCAGCGGTGTGTTCTCCTCTCCCAACCGTTCGACCTCCGCCAGTTGGCGGAAGAGGAGTTGGAGGCGCCGGAAAGCAAGCTGGGCGTGGATCTCCACAGCGCCGGCGAAGGACTCGACGTCGTCCACCACCACCAGGCCGACGTTGCGCAGGAAGGGGGTGTAGACCTCGGTGTTGTCGAGGAGGCTGGTGACCAACTGGTGCAGGCTCGTGACCACGACGTCGGGGATGATGTCGCGGCTCAGGTCGGCGGCGAAGTCCCGGCCCACCCTGCGAAGCCGGAGGTTCCAGCGCACGGTCGAGGGCTCGACGGCGGCGCGGATCCGCGCGCTGAGCTCCTCGGCCTGGGCCTCGGAGCGGGTGACCATCAGCGTCGCCCGGGCGTGGACCAGGGCGTGATTGGCCGCCGCCAGCATGGCCAGCGTTGTCTTGCCGCTCCCCTCCGGGGCCATGACGATCTGGTGGCGCTCGGAGAGCCCGCTGCGATCCTCGATCTCGTCGCGGCCGCTCCTCTGCAGGGTCAGCGTCTCGTCACCCCCCGGCGGCTGGAGGTGGACGTAGCCGAGGAGCGACAGGCTCTCGAGCACCTTCGACTGCATGAGGCTCAGGAACGGCTCCCGAGTCGCCTCCGGGCCTTCCTCCGGATCCGTCAGCAGCTCCGCCGCGAGCGGCGACAGCGACGGCACCTGCCGTGTCCTGACCGGAAGGGGAAGAGGGGCCACCGGGCGCTCGAGCCGAGGTTCCGGCGCCTGGACGCCGTAGAGGCGCCGGAGCTCCTCCGCCACCTGGGGCCAGCCGGGATGCTGTATCTGGGAGGGCGATTCGGGCCTGTCGACGGCGGCCGGAGGCGGTGTGGAGAATCCTCGCAAGCGTAGGTGCACCACCCACGAGAGGGTGACCACCAGCCCCATGGCGAGGGCGGAGGGCTCGACGCCCCATTCCTCGCGCTCCAGGGTGGTCCAGGCGGCGCTGATCAGAAGGATGGCGGGGGTCGCCATCCAGGTGGCCCAGCGGCGATAGCTCAGGCCGGGCCTGGTGAGATCGACCACGCCGAAGCCGGAGGTCCACGCGGGGAGGGCGCTCTCCCGACGGTGGACCAGGTTCTGCTGCAATTCGGAGCGGTAGACCAGCCCCCGTAAGACGTTGCCGAGGGTCCACCAGAGGACCATCCAAAAGACCAGGCAGAGCACCACCGCGGTCAGGGGTCGATCTTCGAGAGGCAGGAGCCAGGCAAGTTCGGGGCGCTGCCCCAAAGAGAGGTACTGCCAGAACGAGTGACCGGAGCTGATTCCGAAAGAACGGGCGAAGAGCGGCCCGGTCAGCCGGGCGAGCCAGTAGATCAAGCCGCAGAGCACCCCGGCGAAGAAGAAGGTGGGGCCGAGGGTGGCGACGACCAAGGGGCCCTTGGCCTTCGTCTGGGCTCCGCCTTTATGCTCCGTCTCCCCCTGTCTGTTCTTTCGGCGTCGCCGCAGCAGCCAGGCGCGGAGGCTTTTGACGATCCACTCGAGGAAGAAGTAGACGAGCGCCATCGGAGCGGCGATGGAGAATTTGGCTTCCAGCCGGCCGAGGGGCGCCGTCTTGTCCGGCCGGGCCTGGAGGTGTCGGGTAAGCCGCCACTGGAGCAGGTGGGCGACGGCGTAGGCCAGGGCGAGGAGGCCGGCGACGATGGCTACGATCCAGCGCTCCCGCAACCCGGCGATCCCCTGGAGGAGGGAGGAGAGGAGAGCGAAGACGAGCGCCTCAAGCCACTCCATGATCACCCTCCGCGGCCTCGGCCGGCGCGGGCTCGAACGTCTCTATCTGGTTCTTGCTCTCAAGCTCCCTCGCGGCTCGCTCCCCGCGCGCTTGCTCCTCGCGGGCTCGTTCCTCGCGGACCTGGTCGATCGCCCTGCGCACCTCTTCGAAGAACTCCCGCGCCCACTGCTCGTAGCCCGTCAGGTGGTGAATCGCCGGCGGATCCAGGTCTTGCGGGCGATCATGGAACGACTCGAAGCGCTTCAGATTGCGCACGCTGTGGGCGCGCACGCCTTGAACCAGGGAGAGCATGTAGGCGGCGTTGGGGCGGACCTTGTAGGCGACGCACTCCAGGGTGCGGGGACGGGGCCGGGATCGGTCCTCCGTGCGAGACCGCTCCTCGGCCTGATCCTCGGCTCGCTGGTAGGCGCTCAACAAGGGCCGGTCCGCCACCAGGGCGGCGTCGGCAACCAGGCGCACGCCGTCGGGATCGAGCCCCTCGTGACCGAGGAACTTGGCGCCGAAGCCGATGTTGGAGTAGTTGCGGGCGACGAATTCCCGCAGGTGCTCCCCCACCGTGGCGGAGAAGTAGTCGAGCTCGGTGATGGGCTTGACCGCCACCGCGGCGAACAGCTCCCGCCCATACCCCACGACCGCATCGGCGTCGGAGAGGCAGGCGGTCTTGCGCCACTCCCTCAGGCCGCCGGCAGCCTGCAGGAGCTCGCCGACCGGCACGTCGTCGGAGCGCACTCGGCTACGGTAGTACTCCACCAGGTGATCCGGGTTGATGAGCTTCGCCATCCGCCCCCCGGTCCGGCGGACGAAGAGGCCGCGCAGGTCGTCCCGCTCGTCGGCGCCGGGGGGGGCGGGGCGTACGCCGAGGGCCTCGGCTCTGCGGATCATGCGGTGCTCCTGGATGTCGAGGCTCTCGCGCAATCGATGACCCAACCCTTCGTCCACCGCCGACTGCTCGTAGACGTGGAGCGCAAAGCCCCGCCGCGCCAGCGCCGACGTGAGGTTGAGGCGCATCTCGAAGAAGGACCGCAACGAGGGTGCCTGCGCGATCAGGTTGGCCTCGCCGCTGCCGGCCACCAGCCGACGCACCGCCGCCGCCATCTCCTCGATCGCGGTTCGAAGCCGGCGGTAGCTGCGGTGGGTGTAGAGCCAGAGGAGCAGACCGGCGATGGCGATCAGGGCGACGGTGCTCACCGGAAGCGCCCAGCCGGCCAGCCAAGGCCGCAGGAGAATCGCCGGCAGCACTCCGGTCGCCGGCGCCAGCGCCCCCCAGGCGAGGAGCCCCAGCCGCTGCGGGCCGCAGTCGGGCTTGGCCTCGGCCGCCGCCACCACCCTGTCGCGGGCGGCGGTCAGCTCCTGACGTCGCGGCTTGCGGTGCCGCTGACAGGCCTGTTCCCCCTGGCGGCGCTCCTCTTCCGTCGCCTGGAGTATCTCGAAGGCCCCTCGACGACGATCTTCGAGCCGCGAGAGGACGGCCTGGAGACCCTGGGTAGCGGTCTGCTCGACGTCGTTGTCGCTGTGGCGCCGGATCTCCGGCAAAGCGGTGCGCAGCCGCTGCGAAGTCTGATGCCGCAGGGAATCCACCAGATCGTCCATCCGTCCGCGGTGTTGCGCCAACTCTCGCCAGAGGCGGGTGATTCCGCTCCATAGCTGCGCTTCGAAAGGCTGGCCGAAGCGCTTCAGCACTTCTTTTTGCGGTATGCACGGGTGCAGGCGGCGATCCTGCGGCAGGACGTTCCACACCGAATCGGCGAGCTCTTGCGCCCGGCCCTCGGCGTCCTGCTTCAACCTGGCGCTCGCTTCCCTGATCAGCTCCTCGGTGGCGTTCGGGGCCGGCAGCTCCGCGGACTCCGCCCCCCGCCACTGGGCGTCGGCGCGCAGCTTGTGCAGGCAATCCCGAGCCATGCGGTTGGCCAGATACTCGCGGGCCCGCTCGGACGGGAACTCGATCTCGCAGCAGGCGAACGAGGCGAAGAAGTCGTCGCCCCCCGGTCCCACCGCGGTGCGCCGCAACCAGTCGTCGCGGGAAAGGTCGTTGCGGATCTGAAAAGCCAGGAAATCGCGGGTCTGGTTGATGCTGTCGCGCAGCGTCAGCACCGCCGTGTCGGTGACCCGGCCGTTGATGAAGATCTGCGAGATGCGCCGGCGGGCGCTGGGCAGAACCGACTCCACCCAGTGCCGGACCTTGTGAACCGCGTCGATGATCACCGCCTCTTCCAGGCGGGTCTTTTCCAGAGGATCGCCGCCGAAGGGGTCGGCCGGATGGGGCATCCAGAGAATCGGCACCACGGACAGGGCGCGGTCGAAGCCCTCCCGGTTGAGCTCGAACATGGAGCTGAAGGAGCGCAGCAGCTCGGAGTGGACGTCCCGCAGCACCTCGGTCGTCTTGAGGCGCGCGAACGGCTCGTTCATGTCGCCGACGACGAAGACCGTCAGGCGGGGAGGGGTGCGGGTCGGCCGCTGGCGATACTTCGCCAGATAAGAGAAGTCGAGCATCTCGCGCACCACCTGATTGAGCACCTTGCGCAGCTCCGATCGGCGGCCGTCCGTCACCGCCCCGTCCGGTCCCGGGTCGTCTCCGGCCTCGCCGGCGTCGCCCTCGGCGGCCGGGCGGCACGTGGGCTCCGGCGTCTCGGGATCGGGCAGGCCGATCTCCTGCAACAAGGGGCGGGGAGCCGGCCCTTTCTCCGTGGGATCGGCCAGACCGAGCGCGGCGAGGCGGCGATCGAGGGCGCTCTCCTCCCACCAACGGGGGTCGGGGTCGAGTCGCAGGGTGCGCAGAAAGCGGGTGGGCTCCTTCGGCAAGACCTCGGGGCAGCGGAGCTGGGCGGCCAATCGGTGCGTGTCTTCCTCCTCCTCGAGATCCTCCTCCAGGGGCCGCACGGCGAGCTCGTAGAGCATCTGCAAGCTCTGCTGGAGCGCCTCGTCCAGCGCTTCGTGACGGCGCAGCAGCGGCAGCGGCGTGCGCTCTTCCACCTGCTCGCGATTGAGGTCCACCCACAGGCGTACCAGCCCTCGGTGGAGGAGATTGGCCAGGCACTGCAGGCGTTGGCCGAGGCGTTTGGCGAACTCCGGCTGCCCTTCTCCCCGGTCCGGGGAATGGTCGAAGAGCCCAAGCCGGAAGCGACTGACCTTCAAGGGCTTGAAGGCGAGCTGCTCGCGTTCTTCGAGGTCGGTCGCCCAGCCGGTGGTCTGCCAGTTCTCCCGCAACAGGTGGAAGGGATCGATGGGGGCCTCCGGATCGCTTTCCTTCGGCTGGAACCTGGCGGGAACGACGATCTCGGTCTCTTCGAACTCCCATTCCCGCTGCCGTCGATTCGGCTTCGGCCGCAAGGGAAAGGGGGCGAGGCTGTCGAGAAGCTCGTCGTGATGCTTGTGTTTCTTGCGCGCTGAGTTGATCGCCTTTTGGGGGATGGCGCCCGAGCTCAGCGACTCGCGCACCCAGCGCCACGGCGAGGGATCGCGCCCCTCGGCCAGGGAGCGGCAGCGCAGGATCGCCGCCAGCAGGACGCAGGGGCTGTGGCCCTGGCGGATGCGGTTGACGAGGGGCGCGATGAAGAGGTGCAGAGCGGCCTGGCGCTCCGCGGCGCGGCGCAGCCTTTCGGCGGCGACGAGGGGATCGGGATCGAGATCCTGCCACTCGAAGTAGCGGCGCCGCACGAGCCGCTCCTCTTCCTGGCGGTCGCTGTCGTCGGGTGGCGCGTGGAGCTCGAGGTCGCTGGCGCGCAGCGCGCCACGGTCCCGCGGCATCGCCACCTGGTAGGTGCCGTGACGGTAGCGGATCAGCCCCAGGGTGCGCAGCAGCACGAAATCAAGGGCGATGGAGGGCATGTCGCCGTCGCCGATGTGGCGCGCGATCTTCAACTGCCGGAGCTCGTGCTTGCGCCAGCAATCCTCGTCCTCGTCTTGGGGATGGATCCACAGGAGGCGCAAGTTCTCGAGTGACAGGTCCCCTCCGGACAGCCGCAGTTGCTGCCAGTCCTCCCCGAGCCGTTCAAGCACCGCGAGGCCGAAACGCCCCAGCCCGACGACCAGGGAGGGGGCCGGGTAGACGAGATCGGTCATGGTGCCTGCGCCGCCGCGGCCTTCGAGCCCGAAGCTCCCTTCTTCGGGAGGGGCTTCGACTCGGAGTCCTCGTCGCCGTTGCGCGGTTTGTAGCGCAGCCCCCTGAGCATGTCGTCCAGCTTGTGGGCGGTCAGGGGCTTGAACAGGGATTGGAAGGATTCCGGCGTCTCCGGAACCTTGTCGGCGTCTTCCAGCTTGCTCCACCGCTCGCTGAAGAAGGAGAGGATCCGGATGCTCTGCGCCAGCGCCTCCTGCGCCTGCTCGGAGCTGAGGTTGCGGGCGTAGACGGTGAAGTCCTCCTTGCGGGTGCGGCTCTCCAATTGGCGGTTGCGCAGCTCCTCGAGCAGGGATTCGAGGGCCTCGCGCAGCCGTTCGTAGGAGTCCTTGAGATCGCGCAGGATCTCCTGCTGATCCACGGACCTCTGATGACCGTAATGGTTGCTCAGGTCCTCGTATTGCAGGCGCCACTCGAAGGGCAGACGGCTGATCTGCCCCAAGAGGCCGGGGGCCATGCCGTTGCGCACGCCGTGCAGGGAGTCGCGATACTCGCTGAAGTTGACCCGCTCGGCGTCGAGGACCTCCGGCAACCGTTGGATCGCCCGCGCCAGGGTGTCGCCCAGGGAGGTCACGCCCGCTTCGTGCTCGTCCGGCGTGGCGGTCAGGTCCGGATCGAGAAGAAGGTAACGGCCGCGGCGGCGCAGAATGCACGTGGCCTCCCTGTCCAGCCGTGGGTGCTGGCTGCACAGGAGAGCGGTGAAGTTGATGATCTGATTGCGTACCAGGGTCTGGCGATGCCCCTCCTTGAGGGTGTCCGGATCGAGGTCGTGGAGCTTGGTCCCTTCCCAGTTCTTGTCGATGTGCAAGGCCTTCGAGCGGCGCTTCAGGTTCTGGAAGCTCTCGTAGTGGTGCTTCATCTGATCGAGTCGGCCGAAGGTGTAGAGGGGCACGTTGAGCACCGCACGGTAGAAAATGATCTCCTTGGCGTTGTGCCAGTTGCCGGAAACCCATTTGAGGTCGGCGATGTCGGCGCCCCGCAGCGCCTGCTCGATGTTGCTGTTCTTGAAGTTCGCGTCGATGGCGGCGAGGAAGACGTGGTTGGGACGCACGCCCCCGTGCTGATCCCGGGAGCGCTCGTAGACGCAGAGCAGCGACGCCTTCTCCTTGACCACCCGCTTGATCTTGTCGCGCAGGTAGTCCTGGTGCTTGGGGTCGCCGAAGTCGATCTGTTTCTCCTCGGGCAGGGCGCGGTACTCGGCGAGCACCTGACGGATCGTCTTTTCGCCCTTGCCGCGGATCTCCTCGGAATGGCTGCGGTAGAGAGCGCGATAGGTGAGCTCGAGCTCCAGGGCGTCGGAAAGGGCGAGCCCCTCCCGCAGCTCCTGGTCCGGGGAATGGGGATCGCCGCCGATGCGCTTTTCGAGAAATTCCCGGGCGTACTGGCGAAGCGCCGTGAAGAGCTTCTCCAGTCGTGACGTGCTGGTGCCGCGCCCCGTCCGCTGCGACAGGTCGATCACCGTGTCGCTCAGGATCTGCTGCACCCGCTCGTTGCCCAGCGACAGCTCCGGCAGGACCGCGATCCGGTCGTCGAAGTAGAAGTCCCAGAAGCGGCGGCTGTCCTCCCCCTGGAGCGCCTCGGCGTCGAGGACGTACTCGTTGGCGGACTCTTCGCCCTGGTACTGCAGCCGTTCCAGGCGGCGACTGTACTCCTGCTCCAGGTTGGCGGAGCCGCGCTCCAGCTCGCGCATCTCGTCCGCGTAGCTTTCGAGGGCCTTGCGCAGATTGCCGAGCTGGGCGAGGAACTCGCGGCGCACGTCGCGGAAGGCCAGCTCCCGAGCCTGGTTGGCGACGTGCTCGACGAGCTCGTCGTTCAGCTTGATCCTGGCGTTGTCCTTCTTCTCCTGGACGTCGAAGCTCGAATCCCGTTCTTCCCCGTGCTGCTGCCCCCATGCGATGGTCTCGAGCAACGAGAGCACGGCGTAACGCTTGGCGGTAAGGTCCACCTCCGCCGCCTCCCGGCGCAGGAAGTCGAGACCGATCAGCTCCTCCATCCCCGGCACTCGCACCGCGCCCTCGCTGTAACCTTCCCGCAGGCGGCGCAGCCCTTCACGTTTCAGCTCGTCGCGCCATTTGGCGGCATGGCCCTTGAGCTCGATTACTCGCATGTCGCGGCGCGGGCTGACGAGCCTGAATTCCTTGATCGACTGGTGGGCGCGCTCCAGCAGACCGGGGTCCTCCCCCTCCTCCGGTGCCCCCACCAGCGCCGGCAGCAGGATGCCCCCGATGGAGACGCTGAGCTTGCCCCCGACCAGCTCCCGCTCGCGCCGCGCCTCCTCGCCGTAGGCCTCCGGGTCGAAGACGGCGCTGCCGTCGAGCTTCGGAACCGTGCCCAGGTAGTGCCCGTGGCGGAAAATTCCGCGGAAGCGCCCGTCCTTGTCGATCCGGTGCTCGCAGGCGGCGAGCAGGCGCACCCGTTTGACGAACAGGCGGTCGAGAAGCCGGTTGCGGCGCTCCTTCTGGGGCTGGTTGGGAATGTCCGCCGCCCGGAAGAGCTGAGCGTCCTCGTCGTCGCGCTCCTTGACCTCGTAAAAGCGGTCGCTGTCGATCCGCAGCGGCTCATAGACCGGATCGGCGGGGACCTCGCCCATGAAGCTGGCGCGGATCAGCGCCAGCGCCGCCGCCTGGCTGCAATACTCCACCAGCCCTGGCACCGGCACCAGGAGCACCGCGCAGCCGAAAGAGCCGTAGAAGCTGGCGAATCCCGGGATTCCCCGCTCCTCGAAGTCCTCCGGCACCAGGAAGCGCTGGTATTGCGTGTAGTTGTCGTAGTCGGAGAGCTGGGCGCCGTAGAGCGGCGAGAAGAACTGCAGGTAGAGACCGTCGGCGGCGGCGTCCACCGGCTCGGGAACGCTGAAGGACTCGGGCTTGTCGATCAGGTAGAGGAAATCGAAAGGACGGCTGAAGACCTTGCGCTTCGAGATGTCGGCCGGGTTGTAGTGGAAGTCGAGGCCGTCTTCGGGGTAGAAGCGCGAGTCCGGCGCTCCGAGCTTCATCAGGTGCTCGGTCTCCTTGAGCGCCGCGTAGCCGTTGGCGTAGGTGCCGTCCTTGTTGACGCCGACCTTGTCTTCGAAGACCGCCGGCATCACCGCCGCGCCGATCAGCGTCGGCCGACCCAGCTCACCGGCCTGGTCGCGCAGCATGTAGGCGATCGGCAGGTGGCAGCCCGAGCCGGTGCCGCCGGCGATCGAGTAGCAGAGGACGATGCGGATCTCGTCGGAGTCGAGCTTGCGGTGGCCGTGCTCGTGCGATTTGAGGTCCTCCAGCAGGCGGCGGAAGCGGGGCACGAAGTCCTTGTGCTTCATTTGATAGTAGACCCCGAGGCGGGATTCGATGCGGATCTGTCCGGCGCCGGAGGTGTCCCCGGAGCGGAAGCGATAGTCGGAAGGCACCCATTGGGTGAAGTACTCGTCCGGCTCCAGGAACTTCTTGCCCGAGGCCAGGTTGGCGTACTCCTCCTTCTCAAAGTCGCTGATCAGGAAAGTCGCGTCGGCGATCTCGCGATACGACTCCAGGTCGTTGACGTTGGTGTCCACCATGGCGAACTTGATCAGCTCGCGGTAGCGCTCGCGGAAGTCCGGCCGGCGGCGCAGGTGGGCGGCGATGCGCTCCACCATTTTGCAACCGGCTCCCCCCAACCCCACGAAGAGCATCGGGCAGACGCCACTTGGTTTGGTCAGCAGCTCGTCGACGATCAATTTTCGATTCCTGGCCATGGTAAAGCCCTCTTCCAATTACGATTCCGATTACTCCAGGACCCACCCGGCGACGAATCCTTCTCTGCGGTCCTGCGCTGGAATCTTGTGAATCAATCGCTGTCCTTTATTCATCGGCTCGACTCTCAAGCCGTCGGTCTTGCCGTACCAGCCGTCCGGCGTGAGCTGGCCGACTTCCTTCTTCGGCCCGCGCACCGCCAGGAAGCTCACGGCGCTGCCGGCGCGGGCGAAGAGCCGCCCCTCTTCCCACGGATCCAGCTCCTGTGCCTTTTGCAGCCGGCCCACCACGTCCCGTTCCGGGACCAGCACGACCGAGGAGAGGCCGAGGTCGGAGGCCAGCAAGAGCTCCGCGGTCTCGTAAAAGCGACGTCCCGGCAGCCCGAAGACCAGGGGGTTGGCGCGCAGCCAGTTGAGCACCCGCTGGTGCCACGGCAGCCCCGCCCGGATCATGTCCTCGACCTCCCCGCGGTCGCCGCCGCGATCCGACGCCGGCTGAGGCGCGCCACCGTAGCGCGGCCAGCGCAGCGGGATAAGCCGCGCGACGAGCTGCTTCTTGGCCAGGAAGTTGGTGTGAGCGAACATGCTCAGGACGTAGAAGCTCAGCAGCGTCGCCAGAAGCCCGAGCAGACCCGCGATCACCCACGAGCGATAACAGGTCCACCAGTCCCCCGTGACCCGGACCTCGATCGGCACTACCCGCGCCGGGCCGCCGTCGACCGGCCGCAGGCGCAGCCGGCTGTAGTAAGAACCGGTGTCGCAGCAAGGCCGGGCTTCCACCCACACGCCCACGGGATTCGCGGGACCGAAAACGACGTGCTTTTCCGGCACCGGCTCTCCGTCCGCGCCCAGCAACATCGGCTCGTCGCCGTGTGCGACGGAAAAGCCCACGCGAAGGTGACTGGCGGGCTCGTCGCTCCCCGCGGCCGTCGGCGGCTCGAGGCTGGCCTCGTGGTCGGCCGCCTCGACGTCCGACGGGGCCACGATCTCTCCCGGCGGCTCGAGGCTCGCCTCGTGGTCGGCCGCCTCGACGTCCGACGGGGCCACGACCTCTCCCGGCGCCGACTCGCCGGCGGCGAGCTCGAAGAGGAGCACGTCACCCTCGCGCACCGTGCTGTCCAACCGCCAGGAGAGCGGTATGGCGATGGCTTCGCCCCCCGGCAGCTCGGGCATCCGCAACGAGAGATGGGTCTTGACCGGGTCGACTTTCTTGACCGCGCATTCGGCGGCGACCCGGAGGATCAGCGGATAGGCCTGCTGAGAGACTGTCCGCACCGTCTCCCCCAGCGGCTTGCCGGCGAAGCTCAAACTCACGCAGGGAGGGATCTCGCCGGCGTTCGCGAGCTCGAGATGGGCGTCGGTCTCCGAGAAGCGGCCCTTCAAACGCAGCATCCGGGTGATCTCTGAGCCCGGGTAGACGTCGCCGAAGCTCACCTCCGCGGGCTCGGCTTCGATCGCCCGGCTCACCGCCTGAAGGGTACGTTCCTGGGCCCTCAGGGTCCGCGGACGGCTCTCGCCGGGCGGCGTCAGGTGTACCGCGGCGCGGAGCGTGTGGTAGCCCTCCGCCAACGCCTGGAGATCGAGCTCGAACCTCGCTTCGCCGGCGCGTAGCGGCGTCGCCGTCACCCGCTCGGGCTCGCCGCGGCCGCTCGAGCCGATCTCGAGGACGCCTTCCAGCCTGCCTTCCGTGACGTCCTGACCCACGGCCTGTGCCCGATCGTTGACCAGCCGAATCACGGCGCACAGATCGCTGCCGGCGGCCAGCGTGTTGCTCTCGACCCTCTCCTGCGCCTCGCCGCAGCGCCCGCGTCGGAGCACCATTTCCACCCCCAGACGGTACTCCGGCAGGGCGACGACGTCCCAATCGTTGCCGGCGCCGCGGACGTCGACCCGCACCGGCTCGCCCGCCGGCCGGTACTCCCCCGAGACGAAGCGGTACTCCCGGCCGTCGGGGAGGTAGTGGTGGACGCCCCTGTCGATGGTGGTCATCGGCAGGGGGTTGCCTTGCCGGTCGGAGAGCCGGATCTCCAGGGGCGCGGGCCCACCGCCGGGCACGACCGCCAGCAGCCGCACCCTCCGGGCACCCTGGTGAGCGGGAAGCTCGGAGTTGCTGGCGGTCAGGATCTGGGATTCGTAGCCCTGGGAGCGGGAGAGGGCCTGGGCGAAGGTGTGCAGGATGCGGGTCGGGTCGCCGCGGCGCAGCTCGCTGACGGTGCCGCCGGTGAGCTCCGCCAGCTCCTGCAGGCCGCCCGACGGCGTCGTGCCCTGGAAACGGAGGAGGTAGAGCTGGAAGCGCCGGCGGTCGCCCTGATGCGAACGGAGACCGTCGAGAAAGCCCAGCACCCGTTCTTCGTCGCCCCTCGGCGTACACTCGCCATCGGTGAGGAAGATCACCACCTGAGAGACGTTAGGACGATCAGCACCGTTGAGAAGCTCCCGGGCGTCCTCCAGGGCGCTGCGGCACGGGGTCACGTCGCCCGCGTACGCGGCCAGCTTTCCTTCCAGGTCGAGGACCTGCTCGAGCCGTCGCAGGTGCCGCTCGTCCAGGGGAGCCAGGGGCGGCGGCTCCTCGCCGTCCCGCGGCCCATTGAGGCGGATGACGCTCACCCAATCCCGATCGTCCAGCACTCCGAGGAGGGCACGGACGGCAAGGACCGCCAGGCGGTCGGGATCGGTGCGACCGTACTGCTCCTGGCTCATGCTTCCGGAATCGTCGATGACGAGGACGAATTGCGCTTCGCGGGGCTCCAACGCTCCGCCCCCCTGGGCCATCGACGGCACCGCATGGACGAGGAGCGAAGCGAGCACCCAGAGCAAGGCCAGCCCGCTTAGCGCTTTCGTCCTTCCTGCTTGCTGGAAGGTGTTTGGCCTCTCCGAGCTCATCACTGTCTTGGCCAAGAAACTCGTCGACATGAATCGATGGTCATCCGGACATGTGAACACGGTTCTCCCTCGAGATCGCCCTGGAAGGCGGACTTCACGCGGTCCTACCATCAAACGCGTGAAGCGACGGGCGGGCGGCTCGGAGGCCGGAGAGATCGAGACATGCGCATCTGGGAATGCGGGAATACAGAGATCTGAACCTATTCCCGGGCTCCTGACGGCACGCGAACCTTCCCCACGCGGATTCCGTCTAGGGTCGCGCCGCCGGAGCTCTACGTCGCGTACTTGTGCCCTCGTGGTGTTCACAGAGGAATGAACAGGATCCTGTTCTCTACCTCGTCTGGCTCCGGCAGCAGTTCGCACCTGCCGTAAACGACTTGGGCGAGCGCGTTGAGCCGTTGGCGGGTGCCGCGAGCGGCTCGGGCGATCTCGGGAAGTCCCGGCGGCAGGTCAGGCCCGGTCCTCGACCATGGCCTCGGCCACCAGCTCCGCGAGGTCCTTGGTGACGTCGGTGGCGGCGCCCAGCATCATCTTGCACTCCGGGCACCCGGTCACCAGCAGGCGCGCCCCCGTGGCCCGCACGTGCTCCTTGCGGATCTGGTCGACGCGCACCTCGACCGCCTGCTCGCGCGCGAAGCCGGCGTTGCCGCCGCCGCAGCACACCGCCCGCTTGCCGTGACGCTCCATCTCGGTCAGCTCGAGGCCGGCGGCGCGGATCACGTCGCGCGGCGCGTCGTAGACGCCTTCGTAGCGCCCGAGGTAGCACGGGTCGTGGTACGTCGCGGCCACGCCGCCGTGCTTCGCGCGGTCGAGGCGCAGCGCGCCCCGCGCCTGGAGCTCCAGGATGAACTGCGAGTGGTGGACCACGCGGACGTCGAAGCTCTCATCGAGGGTGGCGTACTCGCGGCCGATGGTGTGCAGGCAGTGAGGGCAGGGGGCGATCATCGTGTCGACCCTGGCCTCCTTGAGGCGCTCGACGTTCTCCCGCGCCAGGGTCTGGAACTGCATCTCCTCGCCCTGGCGGCGCGAGTGGTGGCCCGAGCACGACTCCTTCTCGAGCACGCCGAAGCTCGTGCCCGTGGCCTTCAAGATCTTCACCATGGCGGCGAGCGAGCTCCTGGCGTCGGCGTTGTAGGCCCACACGCAGCCCAGCCACAGCAAGTGCTCGGTCTTGCCGGGCTCGTAGAGGGGGATCTCGAGCTCGCGCACGAGCCTGGCGCGCACGTCCTCGGCCTGGCCGAAGGGGTTGCCGCGGCGCTCCACCGTCTCGAGGAACTCGCTCGCCACCATGCCGGTGCCGAGGGCCAGGGCCTGGGCGCGCTTGGCGCCGGTCAAGACCTGGAGGTGCTCGATGCCCACCGGGCAGATGGCCTCGCAGGCGCCGCAGCTCGTACACTGGCCGAGCGCCGTCTCGGTGATGACGTTGCCGATCACCGGCTCCTCGGCCGCCAGCTCGAAGATCGAGCGGCGGCCGGCGAGGATGAAGCCGCGGGGGTCGAGCTCCTGGCCGGCGAGGTTGGCCGGGCAATGGTCGGTGCAGCGCCGGCACTCGACGCAGGTCAGGAAGTCCATGCGCTGCTTCCACGACAGGTCCGCCAGGGTCTCGAGGCCGAAGGACGGCTCCTCGCCCCTCGCCTCGAGCGCCTCGAGATCGAGGTCGAGGGGCGTGAGGTCGGCGAGGCGCTCGGTGCGGAAGAAGACGTCGACCGGCGCCATCAGGATGTGGAAGTGCTTGGAGCGGATGATCAGGTGCGGGAAGACGACGATCACCAGCGCGTGCAGCCACCAGTTGGCCTTGGCCAGGGCCGGGGGCGGCGCCTGGGCGTAGAGGAAGGTGACCATGAGCACCAGGATCAGCAGCGCCACCACGCCCGAGCTCCACGACTTCGGGTCGGGCGAGGTCTTGACCATCACGAAGCGCCGGAAGGCCAGGCCGAGGATGCCGGCGCTCACCAGCACCGCCCACGCCGCCACCACCAGCTTGTAGGCCGGCGCCCCGCCCTCGCCGAAGAGCGCCCGCAGGAAACGGATCCCGTAGGGCTTGAGGAAGTGGTCGGTGGTCTCGAGGGCGAAGAAGAGGAAGCCGCCGAAGACCGCGGCGTGCATGGCTCCGGCCACCGGCCGGCCGCCGATGACCCGGGTCTGCAGCAGGACTTCCTTGAACGCCGTCCACAGGCGGCGGCCGACGCGGTCGGTGCGCACGCGGTCGCTCTTGCCGGCGAGGATCGCCCGCACCCGCGGTCTCACGTTGTAGACGAAGAGGGCGATCGTGGCGGCGACGAGGATCGCCAGCAGCGCTTGCTCCCAGGTCGAGAATTCCATCTCCAGGCTCCTTCGGCGCGTCGCGCTCCGGGGTTGCGGGCAGTATATCCGGCGGGCTATCCTTCGCCGAAGCCGTACGACCGCGAGGATCCCGATGAAATACCCAGTCCTGTTCGCCTGTCTCACCGCGCTGTGCTGGGGGCTCTACGGACCGGCCCTCGGCCAGGCGCGGAGCGCCCTGCTGAGCCCCTTCAAGCCCTACGTGGCGATCGGCGTCGCCTACCTCCTGTGGGGGATCGGCGGCGGCATCGCCGGCATGCTCTACAAGGGCGACGCCTTCACCTTCTCCGGCGCCGGCAGCCTGTGGGGCTTCATCGCCGGCACCGTCGGCGCCTGGGGCGCCTTCACCCTGACGCTGGCCATGTTCAGCGGCGGCACCGCCATGCCCCAGGTGGTGATGCCGATCGTCTTCGGCGGCGCGGTGACGGTGACGGCCCTGGTCTCGGCGTGGCTCGTGCGCGCCCAGGTCGGCACCAGCCCCTGGCTCTGGGTGGGCGTCGTGGGCATGTTCGTCTGCATCGTGATCGTGGCCTACAACACGCCGCACGTGGCGCCGCACCCGCCGCCCGCCGCCGCGGCGAGCGCCGAGTCGCCCTGACCCGGAGGACCCGCCGATCGCCACCCTGCTCTCGCGCGTCGACCACCACGCCAAGACGCGTCCCGACGCGCCGGCCTATTACCGCAAGGCCGGCGGCGAGTGGACGGCGACCTCGTGGCGCGTCTACCGCGAGGAGATCCGGCAAGTGGCGCGGGCTCTCATAGCGCTGGGCTGCGAGCCGGGCCAGCGCGTCGGGGTGCTGGGCTTCAACCGTCCGGAATGGGCGGAGAGCCTGCTCGGCGCGATGGCCGCCGGCGGCGCCGCGGCCGGCATCTACACCACCAGCTCGCCCGAGCAGGTGGGCTACGTGCTGCGCCACTCGCGGGCGCGCCTGGCGGTGGTGGAGAACGCGGACCAGCTCGCCAAGGTGGAGGCGGTGCGCGGCGAGCTGCCCGACCTCGCGCACGTGGTGGTGATGGACGCGGCGGCCGGGCCGGACGCGATGAGCTGGCGGGACTTCATGGGGCGCGGCTCCGAAGCCCTCGAGCCGGCGCTCGACCAGCGCCTGGCCGCCCTCACGCCGGAGACGCTGGCGTCGCTGATCTACACCTCCGGCACCACCGGCGAGCCCAAGGCGGTGATGCTCTCGCACGGCAACCTCTTCGAGACGGCGAAGCTGTCGGTCGAGACCTTCGGCCTCGAGGGCGCCGACCGCTCCCTCTCCTACCTGCCCCTGGCCCACGTCGCCGAGCAGATGACGACGGTCCACACTCCGGCCTACACCGGCGCCGCCGTCTACTACGCCGAGGCGCCGGAGAAGATCGCCGACAACCTGCGCGAGGTGCGGCCGACGATCTTCTTCGGGGTGCCGCGGGTGTGGGAGCGCCTCTACGACGGCATCCAGGCCAAGCTGCACGCGGCCTCGCCCGGGCGGCGGCGGCTGGCCGAGTGGGCCTTCGGCGTGGGGCGGCGCTGCGTGGCCTGCGAATTCGAAGGCCGGCGCCGCGGGCCGGCCCTGGCGGCGCAGTGGGCGGTGGCCGAGCGGCTGGTGGCGTCGCGGGTCCGGCGCGCCATCGGCTTCGACCGCCTGCGCTCCGCTTCTTCGGGCGCGGCGCCGATCGCCCGCGAGGTCCTGGAGCTCTTCACCGGCCTGGGCATCCCGGTCTACGAGGTCTACGGCCTGTCGGAGACCACCGGCCCCATGACCTGGAACCGGCCGGGGCGCACGCGTCTGGGCACCGTGGGTCCGGCGCTGCCGTCGGTGGACGTCCGACTCGGCGAGGACGGCGAGGTGCTGACGCGCGGCCCCAACGTCTTCATGGGCTATCTCGACGATCCGGAGGCGACGGCGGAAGCCCTGGAGGACGGCTGGCTGCACACCGGCGACCTCGGCGTGCTCGACGACGAGGGCTTCCTGACGATCACCGGCCGCAAGAAGAACATCCTCATCACCTCGGGGGGCAAGAACATCGCCCCCGAGGGGATCGAGAAGGCGCTCAAGCAGCTCGAGCTGATCTCGGAGGCGGTGGTGATCGGCGACGGCCGGCGCTTCGTGGCCGCGCTCGTGACGCTCAACGAGGACGCCGCGGCGGCCTTCGCCCGCGAGCACGGCATCGCGGAAGGCGCCGAGCTTCACCGCGAGCCGCGTGTGCTGGAGGAAATCGAGCGCGGCGTCGAGGCGGTCAACCGCCGCTTCTCGCGCGTCGAGAGCGTGCGCAAGTTCCGGGTGCTGCCGCGCCAGCTCGCGCTCGACCAGGACGAGCTCACGCCGACGCTGAAGGTCAAGCGCCGGGTGGTGCAGGAGCGCTGGGCCGAGCTGATCGAAGAGATGTACGCGGAGTGAGCCGATTGCGTGCGAGCGTAGGGCAGGCTGTGCCTGCCGATCAGGTTCGCCGCACGGAATCGGCAGGCACAGCCTGCCCTACGCGGAGGGCTTGCGCATGGCGATGATCGCTTCCAGCTCTTTCACCAACCCCTCCGCATCTGTCCCCGCTTCCACGAGAGCCTTCAATTCGGTCAGCGGCCTCAAGTCCGCTTCGGCAATCTCCATCTTCGGGATACCTCTCAGAAAACGGCGGATTCTCCCACTCTTGAAGTAGTCGACGTTGCCGGCGAGAGCGGCCAGCCGGGCCGCTTCAATCTGCTTGCCGAGCTCGAAGTAGGTTTCGTCCTCCGGCAGCATGTCCTTTTCGGCTTGCTCGCTGAGCTGGATCAGCTTCGCGCTCGGCGCGTCGGGTCCGAACTCACGCTCCAGGCTCTCGTAGAGGATCTCCCCGAACCCGAACTCGTCGGCCTCGAGGAGCGTGACGATCTCGCCGGTGACGGCCCTAACGACGTCGCGGTCGCTCAGCTCGAGGGCGCTTCGAAGGTCGACGACGCGGACGCCGACGCGAAACGACCGTTCTTCCGGTGAAAGTAATTCGTAAGGATTCTGGCCGCGAGTCGTGCTCCAACGGTGGGCGTCCCAGTCCTCCTTGAGCTCCGTTTGCTCCGTGATTCCAGTGGCCGCCACCAGCTCCCCGGACGATCGTGGCGCGGCCAGGAACACCGGCAGGCGCAATACCAGGAAGCCGACCGTCGCCGCCAGCGCCGCCGCCGCCGCGGGCCAGACCCAGCGAAACGAGCGCGGATGCCGCACCACGGGCGCGAGGTCGTCGTTCGCGGCGGCGTCTTCGGCCGCGAGGTCCTCGCCGACGCGCAGCGTCTCGGCGTAGACCTCGTAGCAGTCCTCGCAGCTCGCGAGGTGCTCGATCACCGCGGCGCGGGCCTCGCCGGCCAGTCGGCCGTCGACGAACGCCGCCAGCTCTGCGAGATCCGGACACGGGTGGGTGGATGGCATCGTTGGGGTCATGCGTCGGTCCTCAGGGCCGCGAGCCCCGTTGCTAACCGTTGGGACGGACACGATCGCCTGTTTACGATGGCCGCGATCATGGCGCCGGCCCCTCCCAGCCTACCGCTTCGAGCACGTCGACGCCCACCCCGGCGGCCTCGAGCCGTTCGCGCAGGGTCTTCAGCAGCTTCTCGATGCGGCTGTAGAGCAGCCGCTGGCGGATGGCGAGCTGGCGGGCGATCAGGGCCACCGTGAAGCCGTCCTCGAAACGCATCTTCACGATCAGACGATCCTCGCCGTCGAGGTCGGCGATCGCCCGCGCGAGCGCCGTGTGCGCCCGCTTCATCGTCTCCGCGCGCTCCCGCTCCTCGACCCGGACGTCGGCGTGCTCGTTCTCGTCGGCGACGTCTTCGAGGCCCTCCTCGCCTTCGAAGCGCCGCGGCGCCTTCGGCGGCAGCTCGGCCGCCAGCTCGTAGAGCGCCTCGCGCGGCGGCGCGTCGCGGTGGCGCGAGCGCAGGATCTCGACGGCTTCGTCGAGGCTGTGGCCGTCGCGGGAGAGGAGCCTTTCGAGCTCGATGGCCAACGTCCCCCGCCGCTTCGCCGTGGCCGACGGGCGCCACTTGCCCCACATCCGAATCCGGAAGTCGCGGAAGTGGTTGGCGATCACCGTCGTCAGGTAGGTCGTCAGCTTGCTGCGGCCATCGAACTTGCGCAGCACGGCGTAGTCGTCGGCCATGAGCTTGAGCTTCACGCCGGAGGCGAAGTCCTCGGCGTCGGGGCCGAAGCAGGCATGGCGCCGGCAGATCGACTCGGCGATGCGCTCGATCAGGGAAAGCTGGGCCAGGAAGAGCTGCTCGGCGCTGTCACTCAATATCCTTCTCCACGCTTGCCGTCCGTAACGGGGATTGTACTAGCTCGCGTCAGTCTCTACGGAACAAGTTCTGCGGAATCCCTCGCCGGGCGTTCCGCGAGCTGGTAGAGGCGCAGCTCCGGTCCGCGACGCCAGCCCCCAGGCTCGACCCGGTGGACGAGCCGGTGAGTGGCGAAAGCCCGGCGGTACCAGTCGCCCTGGGGCTTGTCCGCGTTCTCCGGCCGCAACCAGCGCCAGTAGGCGCTGCCGGCGACGAGCAGGTAGTCGAAGCGGGGGTCGGCGTAACCCTCCTCCGGGATGCGGAAGGCGAAGCGGCGCTCGAGGGTGAGGTACTCGTGGGGAGCGAAGTCGGGCGTGTACGACTCCTTGAGGATGCCCGCTCCGGGCGGCACGTGGTCGCGGATCCAGGCGGCCATGACGTTGCGGGTCGACGGCCGCGTCAGGGCCACGGTCTGCCGCACCGCCGCCGCCGCCGGCCACGCCAGCGCCACCGCGGCCACCGCGGCCGCGGCGAGCCGGCGCCGCCGCGGCCAGCGGGCGGCGAGTCGGATCAACCCCGCGGCCGCCACGCCCATGAAGACCGCCAGCGTCGGGATCACCGGGAAGAGGTTGCGCAGCACCACCATGCTCATCGAGCCGATAAGCGCGAGGAACGCCACCGGGAACGGCGCCAGCACCAGGAGACGCCGGCGCACGCCGCCCTGCAGGATGCCCCCCTCGATCCCCCCAGGGGGACGATGCAGAGCGAAGAGGCCCGCCAGCGCCAACGCCACCGCCGGCCACCGGAAGTCGGCGAGGAGCTGGCCCGCGTAGTACAGCGCGTTGCTCGCGGGCTGCACGCCCACCCAGCCGCCGCCGGCGTACTGCCGCACCCCGAAGAGGATGCCCCGCGGCCCGAAGAGCGCCGCCTCCGGGTGCACGAAGAGGCTGGGATGGAGGGCCAGGAACGTCCCCAGGGAGGCCAGAGCGGCCCATGGCAGCCCCCATTCCCAGCGCCGGCTCGCCACCCGGTGGACGGCCCACACCGCCAGGATCGCCACCGCCACCACTCCGGCGGGGTACTTGGCCGCCGCGGCGAGGCCCGAGGCCACGCCCGCCAGCAGGTAGTTCCGTGTCGATTCGCCTTCGAGAAGACGTCCGACGAGCGCCATGCAGACGGTGGCGAAGAACGCCGAGGGCACGTCGCAGGTGTTGACCTGGAACCCGTCCTGGTAGTGGACCGAGAAGACCAGCAGCGCGCCCGCCAGGCCGGCCGCCGGCGGCCCCGCGAGACGGCGCGCCAGCAGGAAGACCGGCACCACCGTGAGCGCGCCGAGCGCCGCGGTGACCCAGCGCAGCACCAGCCAGGGCACGGCCGGCGCGTCGTCGACGCCGTAGAGCGTCCGCGCCAGCCACGCCACCGGCGCCGCGAAGAGCTCGGCGAGCCAGAGGGCGAAGGCGCCCAGGTAATAGGTGAGGTGGGGGTAGACGAAGGAGCGGGTGAAGGGCTCGCCGGCGTTGACCTCGCGGGCGTGGTGGAGGTAGTGCCCTTCGTCGGTGTAGTAGCCCTGGCCCACCTCGTGGCCGAGGCCGGCGAAGCCGAAGGCCAGGGCGAGGACCAGGACGGCGGCGAAGAGCGGACCTTCCGGCCGCCGCCAGGCGCGGCGCACCCATGCCGCGGCCCAGGCCGCCGACGCCAGGCCGGCGGCCACGGCCAGGGTCCGCGAGAGCCACAGGGGAGCGGCGTGGCCGGCCACCTGCAGGACCCAGAGCAGTGCCGGCAGGAGCCAGAGCGCGAGAGCGCCGCTGCCGAGACGCCGGGAATCGAGCATGGCCCCGACTATATGGCGTCCCCAACCCCTCTCTCTTCTTCGGAGAGGGGTTGGGGACGAGGGTTCTTAGAGGTAGTGAGGACGCCTGATGCGTCCCTTGAGGAAGGCGTCGACCTGGAAGCCGAAATGCTTGCGCATCACGCCCGGATCGAGCCGCCTGCGCTTCGCGCCCCTGGGCAGCTCGAGCGTCGGCAGGTACTCCGGCGCCCGCCGCGCCTGGGTGGCGGCCTCGAAGCCCGAGGCGACCTTGATCAGCGCCGGCTCCTGCCAGGCGCCGGCCATGAGGGTGATCCCCAGCGGCAGGCCGAACGTGAAGCCCGCCGGCACGCTGATCGCCGGATAGCCCGCCACCGCCGCGTACGACGAGCTGCCGAAGAGGAAGCAGTCGCCGTTGACCAGGTCGGTGGGCCAGGGCGGCGTGTTGGTGGGCGCCACCAGAGCGTCGAGGTTGTCGGCGGCCAGGGCCGCGTCGATGCCTTCCGGGCCCGCCAGGCGCGGACCGGTGGCGAGGGCGTTCACGTAGTCCGCCTCGCTGAAGATCTCGGCCTGGGCGAGCTCGAACCACTCCTGGCCGAAGTAGAGCAGCTCGTCGTCGGCGTTGGCCAGGTTGAAGGCGATCACGTCGGCCATGTCCGCCACCGGCACGCCGGCGCGAGTGGCCAGGTAGGCGTTGAGGTCGCGCTTGAACTCGTAGACCAGCACCACGATCTCGGAGATGTCGTTGGCGAACTCGTCGAACGAGGGGATGGCGACGTCGATCACCGTCGCGCCGGCGTCGCGCATCGCCTGGAGCGCGGCCTCGAAGACCGCGGCGGTCTCGTCGGTGATCCCGCCGGTGAGCTGCCGGGCGACGCCGATGCGCGCGCCGGCGAGGCCGTTCGGGTCGACGAACTGCGTGTAGTCGGTGAAGGAGTTGCCGGCGCTCGCCGCGGTGGCCGGGTCGCGCGGATCGACGCCGGTCAGCGCGCCGAGCACCGCGGCGGCGTCGGCCACCATGCGGCCGTGGGTGCCCACGGTGTCCTGGGCGGCCGCGATCGGCACCACGCCGGCGCGGCTGGTCAGCCCCACGGTGGGCTTGATGCCGACCACGTTGTTGGCCGACGACGGGCACACCACCGAGCCGTCGGTCTCGGTGCCGAGGGCGGCGGCGCACAGGCTGGCCGCCACCGCGGCCGACGAGCCCGAGCTCGAGCCGCAGGGATTGCGGTCGAGCACGTAGGGATTGCGGCACTGGCCGCCGAGGCCGCTCCAGCCGCTCGAGGACGAGAAGCCCCGGAAGTTGGCCCACTCGCTGAGGTTCGCCTTGCCGAGGATCACCGCGCCGGCGGCGCGCAGGCGCGCGGCCACCGTCGAGTCCTGGAGTGCCGGCGCGCCTACCAGCGCCAGCGAGCCGGCGGTGGTCATCATCCCGTCGCCGGTGTCGATGTTGTCCTTGAGGATGATCGGGATGCCGTGCAAGGGCCCGCGCGGCCCGCTCGTGCGCCGCTCCCGGTCGAGGTCGCGGGCGATGTCCTCGGCGTCGGGATTGACGGCGAGGACCGCGTTGACGCCGGGGCCGCGGCGGTCGATGGCCTCGATGCGGTTCAGGTAGCGGCGCGTGAGGCCGAGGGCATGGAGCCTCCCGGCCGCCATCTCGGCCTGCATCTCGGCGATGGTCGCCTCCTTCACGGAGAACTTGGCGTCGCCGAGGTCGACGCCTTGGGCGGCGGCCTGGGGCGCCGAGGGGAGCCCCGTCAACGAGGCCCCGGCGCCCGCCAGGGCGCTCCAGCGCAGGAAGGACCTGCGGCTGAGCTCGTCGTCGTGTCCGTCGCTCGCGGTGGGCGGACTCGGGTCGTCTCGTCGGTCGGATGCCATGGGCTAACCTCCTTGTTGCTGTGCGGGTTTCCAGGTGGCGCGCCGCTTCCTGGCGACATGAACCTCCCGCGACGCGACAAGGACGCCCCGGCGCGGGGACCGTGGGCTACGAGAAAACGGCGAACCAGCTTCTGCTGCGTCTGTTCAGAGGTCGCCGATCATAGCACCAAAACGCGGAAGCGGATCAGTCCTCTCGGGAAGGCGGAGGATAGAAGTCGCCCAGGACCTCGTCGAGGTGGGCGTTCCAGCTCGCCCAGCCCCAGGCCCCCGCGTGCTCGTTGACGGTCACCTCGTAGCCCGCCCCGCGCAGGGCGTCGACGAGGCCGCGCGTGATCGTCGCCGCGTCCAGCGTGTCGCTGAACTTGAGGTCGTGGCGCCGCAGCTCGGCGACGATTTGCAGCGGCTGTTTGGCGCCGCCGAAAAGCACGGGGAGCTCGTCGGTCAGCGGCGGCGCCGTCAGGACCGACTGCACCGCCACCTTGCCGAACGTCCCCGGCGCCTTGAACGCCGCGTAGAGCGCCCCGGCGCCGCCGTCCACCGAGCCGATGATGGCGCGCGAGACGCTTTCCGTCCGCGTGCGGTAATGGCGGTCGAGGTGGGGCAGGAGCTCTTCGGCCAGCATGCGCGTGAAGGGCTGCCCAAGGTACTCCATGAACGACGACGCCGGCACGAAGGCCACCACCAGCGGCGCCACCTGGCCGCCGGCGATCAGGTTGTCGAGGGCGCGGTCCATCCCGGCCTCGAGCGCCGAGTCGCCGTGCAGCACCACGGCGAGGGGATAGCGCGCCTCAGGATCGGTGCCGTAGCCGGCGGGCAGATAGAGCCGCACCCGCCGCTCGTTGCCCGCGATCTCGGAGCGGAACTGGAACGAGTCGACGCGCCCGGCCGGAGCGTCGCTCGCCGCGAGATGGCCGGGCACCTCCCAGCGCGGCATCCGCAACACCGAGTGCGGACCCATGAACGACGGCGTCGTCAGCGGGTTCTTCGGGTCGGCGGCGGCCTGCCCGAAGTCGACGCTGAAGCGGTACTCCCACACCGCCTCGGGATCGAGCTCGAGGCTCGTGAAGTACACGTCGGTGCCGGCGATGCGGTCGAGCTCCACCTCCTGGCCCCAGGGCAGGAAGTTCCCCGTCAGCGCGACGTCTTCCACCTCGCCGCGGTAGACGAAGTGCACCAGGGCGTCGCCTTCGACGATCGGGAACGTGTCGTGGGCGGCGAGGTGCGCGTCGACGAGCGAGGCCGGGTCGCCGGCCGCCTCGGCGCGGCGTACGAATTCCCCGAACGCGCCCAGGAGCTCGCGTTGCTTCTCCTCCGCGGGCGGCAGCGGCCGGTCGGTGACGCGCACCGCCGCCATCTCCTCGAGGTTGCGCACGTAGAGACGGCCGCCGGCGAAGCTCGGCGGCGTGTTGCCGCCGGCGCCCGCGAACACCGCGAGCCGCGCCCGCTCCCGGTAACCCTCCGGCGTCGCCGCCGCCACCACCACCTCGCCGCCGGGAGTAAGGACCACGAGCTGGCCGTCCACCAGGATCAGACCCTGGCCGCCCGGCGGACGCGACTTCCAGGCCACCTCGCCGGTGGCGGCATCGAGACAGGTCAGGAAGTGGCGGTTGAAGCCGTAGAGGTAGCCCTCGTGGTGCACCGGCACCGACCATGAGCCCTGAAAACCGTTGCCGCGCCAGAGCTCCTCCACCGCGTAGCCGCCGCCCTCGGGCGTCACCGCGAGAGCGACCGCCTCGGCGAGGGAATTCAGCAGCAGGCGGTCGCCGCCGAGAGCGAGGGGGTGGGCGAAGGCTTCCTGGGGCGAGGTGCCGTGGACGTGCTTCCACAGCACTTCGCCGGTCGCGGCGTCGAGGCCGAGCAGCGCCTTGTCGTTGACCGCCACGACCTGCCGCCGGCCGCCGAGCTCGAGGAGCGTCGGCGACTGGTAGCTCACGGGATCGTTCTCCACCGCCCAACGGGGCTCGCCGCTGGCGCGGTCGAAGGCGGTGATCGAGTGCCCGGCCTCGCCGCCGGTCTGCACCACTACCAGCTCGCCGGCCACCAGCGGCGCGGTGGCGAAGCCGTAGTGCGGCGCCTTCGCGTCGCTCTCGCCCAGGGTGCGCGACCACACCACGGCGCCGTCGTCGAGGGAGAGCGCCAGGAGCTGGCCGCGGGGACCGAGGGCGTAGACCACGCCGTCATGGATCGCCGGCGTCGAGATCGGGCCGTCGTCCGAGCCGCTGTGGCCCTTGTACGTCGCGGCCACGCGGCGGCGCCAGAGCTCTTCGCCGGTGGCGGCGTCGAACGCCATCACCACGTCGTCCGTGCCGTCGCCGAGCATCGTCACGCCGACGCCGCCGGCCACCGAGATCGACGAATAGCCCATGCCCAGGGGACGCTTCCAGGCGATCTCGAGCCCCATGGGATCGCGGTCGAGCAGCGCGTTGCCGAGCGCGCTGCCGCTGAGCTGCGGCCCGCGGTACTGCGACCAGTCGGTCGCCATGGCGGCGGCGGAAACCAACGAAAGGACGAGGACGGCGAGGGACCATCGCGTGCGCATGTGAGCTACTCCTGGAAGTTGGCGGCTTACCGCTTCCGCCTATGATAGCGGGGCGGATCGCGGTGCTACAATGCCGCGCTCGACGCCCCGGGGAGAAGCGGAATGCGGCGAAGCCACGAGATGATCGAGAGCGCGGCCATGGGCCGCCGCGTCCACGTGTGGTTCTACGGTCATTGGGGCGCGCCGGTCGTCGTCTTCCCCACCGCCGCCGGCTTCGCCCACGAGTGGGAGCGCCAGGGCATGCTCGAGGTGCTGGCGCCGCTGATCCACGGCGGCAAGGTCAAGCTCTACTGCCCCGAGTCCAACGTCTCCGAGGCGTGGACCAACAAGGAGGCGGACCCGCGCTGGCGCATCCGCCGTCACCTGGCCTACGAGCAGTTCGTGATCCGCGACCTGGTGCCGGCGATCCGCTCCGACTGCCACGCGCCCGAGATCCGCGTCGCCGCCGCCGGCGCCAGCCTGGGCGCGCTCTACGCCGCCAACTTCGCCCTCAAGTTCCCCGAGCTCTTCCACTACGCCCTGTGCCTGAGCGGCCGCTACGAGGCCACCGACTTCACCGGCGGCTATTCCGACCTGGACGTCTACTTCAACAACCCCATCGCCTACGTGAGCAACCTCGAGGGCGAGGCCCTGGAGCGCCTGCGCGGCAAGACGCACCTGGCGCTGGTGTGCGGCCAGGGCAAGTGGGAGGAGGGCTGCATCGAGGAGACCCACCAGCTCGCGGGCGTCCTGGCCGCCAAGGGCATCAGCCACGAGCGCGACATCTGGGGCCACGACGTCAGCCACGACTGGATCTGGTGGCAGCGGCAGACGCTCTTTCACTTCAACAAGACGTTCGGGTGAGGCCGCGCGCAGGTGTAGGGGCCTGCGCCCTGGCGCGCGGTTACGGCCGTCCGCCGAGCCGCAGCTCCTCGAGCGAGTCCACCTGGAACACCCTCCTGGCCAGTTCCGCCAGATCGTCCAGCGACGTGATGTCGGCGATGCGCCGCCGGGTCTGCGTGGATAGGCGGCCGCCTCGCGGAGCAGATCCTCGTACTCCGGAGCCGTCAGCGGGTCTATTTTGACGTCCGTCCGCCCGACAGCCCCAGGCTGTGGTACGTGAAGGTAGTCGGGACGTGACCGAAGGAGATCTCCTCGAGACTCCACCGGGTACGAACTCGAGCGCCGGATCTGGACTGTTTCCGTCCGCTGCCGATAACGTCCCTATTTTCAGTGGCTTGGCCGGATGCGGCAGGCTTGGCGGTCTCGGGGTGGAGCGTCCTCCTGGCGTGTATCCGTGCTAGAGTGGGGAAATGCGCACCGTCTTCGCCGATCCCAAGACCGACTTCATCTTCAAGCGGATCTTCGGCTCCGAGCCCCACAAGCACCTGCTCATCGAGCTCCTGAACACGCTGCTAGAGCTCGAAGGCGACCGGCGCATCCGGGACCTCACCTACCTCCCCGCCGAGCAGATGGTGCCGCTGCCCGAGATGAAGCTCTCGATCGTCGACGTCAAGTGCGTCGACCAGCGGGGCACGGAGTACGTCGTCGAGATGCAGCTCTTCAACGTCCAGGGCTTCGAGGAGCGGGTCGTCTACAACGCCTCCAAGGCGTTCGTCATGCAACTGCGAAGCTCCGAGGACTATCCCCACCTGGCGGACGTGGTCGGAGTGACGATCTGCGACTTCGAGCTCTGGCCGAGGCCGTCCGAGCCGGGCGCCCCCTCGGTCCCGATGCTCTCGCGCTGGCGCATGCAGGAGCGGCACACCGGCGCCAACGGTCTCGGCCAGGTGCAGTACGTCTTCCTGGAGCTGCCGAAGTACGGAGGCGGTCCCCATCCCCAGAGCTTCCTCGACAAGTGGACCTACTTCTTCCGCGAGGCGGAGAACCTGGACGTCATCCCTCCCGAGCTCGACGAGGCTCCCTTCCGAGAGGCCTTCGAGGTAGCGCGGATGGCGGGCATGAGCGACGCGGAGTATGAGGCGTACGAACGGGCAAAGATGGCCGAGCAGGATGCCCGCGGCGCTCTCGGGAAAGCCAGGGACGAGGGCTTGGAAGAAGGCCGCGTGGCAGGCTTGGAGGAAGGCCGCGCTGCAGGCTTGGAGGAAGGCCGCGCGGCAGGCTTGGAGGAAGGCCGGGTCGAGGAATTGCGCCGGAGCCTGGCCGACCTCTGCGAGCTGCTCGGCATTGAGATGACGGACGAGCACCAGGAAGTGCTCACCACGGCCAACCTGGCCGGCCTCGAGAGGCTCCGAGCGCGAATCAAGCAAGAGCGTCGCTGGCCCGGGGAACTCTGAGCTCGACGAAGACCATGCGCAGATCCACCCGCCCCCGCCTCCAAAGCCAAAGTCCAAGAGCCGCTTCCACTCCATGCAGGCACCCCGGAGCCAGCCGGCCTTTCGAGCTTGCCGCTGACGAGGGCGTTGACGTCGGCGCCGGCGCCGCCCCCGGCGGCCGTGATCTGGAACCGCTGCTCGCGGCCCATCGTGGGGTAGAGTGCCGCTATGAGCAGCGTCGTCTCGCGCTCGGTGAACATGGCGTCGGGTGCGCCAGCGTCGCCGTCGGCCTCACGCAGGACGGCGAAGCCGTCCCTCCACTGCCGGACGGCCCACGGGCCGGCATACACGGCTTCCGAGAACGACGAGCCGCTGCGCTCGCGGTGGAGATACGATCGAGGAAGTCGGGGTTGAAGACGCTGGTAGGATTCTTCGAGCTGCGCATGGATCTAACCCCTTGCATGGTCAGCGGGTGCTCCGTCGGCACTGGGGTGCTGTGGGTTGGCATGATCCTCCCGTCTGCCGCCGGTCAGGTCTGAGAGCCCCGGCTGTGGGTTGAAGGGACTACACGGGGTCGCCGGGAGGTGTTAACCAGTACAGGAAACAAGGATAGCCGATAAAAATCGGACCCAAGTGATCTTAAAAACCACGTAAAGGGACCGATATAACGATATAACTTGATGGAACCGATGCGACTCAGATGAACTGAAAGAGAGTGGCATGCCGCCTATATTCATCCCTTCGCCTTGCACATCCGACTTCCTTCAGCGCGGGTATTTTCCAAAGGAACTTCCGCCGTTGTTCGACACTTTTTCTTTTTGCGATCTCGCGAAGTCTATCCCCGTGCCTGACCACGGCTCGCTTTCTTCCTCGCCGGTTCGCTTCTCCCACTCAAAATACTCATCGATCCGAAGAGAACTCAGCATACCAAATCCGTACCAGTATTTTCAGCTCTCAGATTTCTTGGCTTCTAAATGGACAGATCTGGAAAACGGCTGGGTAAAATCATTTATCAGCAAGACAAAGCCTGAGATATCAGCTAGCCGAGCCGTAGAGGGAGCGTCGCAGTTTGCTGATCTTCCTGCATTCAGAGCCGAGACGCGATCCTCAGGCAGGTATCTTTTCAAGGCGGATATTTCCTCGTTCTATCACTCGATCTACAGCCACAGCATTCCTTGGGCACTTCACGGTAAAGCTACTGCGAAAGCCAATAGAGATTGGCGGCCTAGCTCGAAGAACCCACCCGTCCTATGGGGGAATATTGCTGACCTATTGGTGAGAAACCTCCAGGATGGTCAGACCGTTGGTCTTCCTATCGGGCCTGACACTTCATTCGTTGTCGCCGAAACCATACTTTGCGGAATAGATGTCAGTTTACAGAATAAGCTTGCCGGGATTCCTGGTTTTCGTTTTATTGATGACTATGAATTCGTCTGCAGTACTCGGCCTGAGGCCGAGAGAGCGCTCGCCGTGCTCCAGGATTCACTTGCAGGGTTTCAACTAAGGCTGAATCCAAGGAAAACGACGATAGTAGAGCTTCCTGTAGCGCTTGATACTCCCTGGGTAGAGGGTCTTGGCGGATTTGACCTCGGCACCTCAACTGAACTTTCCACTCGGCTAATCCGTTACTTCACCCGTGCATTTGAACTTGCACGAAGCCACCCAGGTGAGCCCGTTCTGAGTTACGCCACAAAGCGACTTGCCGGACTCGCTGTTGATGACCAGCACTCAAAGTTGCTGCAACAGCTGCTGCTCCAGGCAGCAGTTGCCGATCCCGGGATACTTCGCTTCGTTCTGCGGGTATTCTATGAACATAGAGTAGCCAATTTACCCGTCGACAATGTGAATCTCGGCCGCGCCCTCAATCAACTCGCACTCCGGCATGCACCTCTCGGACATGGCAGCGAAGTAGCTTGGTGTATCTGGGCTGCCGCAGTTTTCGGAGAACCCTTAAACCTCCGTGCCGCGAAAGAAATCGAGTCCATGTCCGACGACATCGTCGCCCTAACGGCAATGTTTGCTGCACAGCACGGCGCCTTCGACTCCCCGCCTAGTTTTGATTATTGGCGTTCACTCGCCGACTCTAGCTCGCTATTCGATGAGCATTGGCTCTTGGGATACGAGGCCATAGGGCAGGGTTGGATTCCATCACCGAATAGTGGTGATCCGGCCAAGGGGAACTCCTTCTTCGAATCTCTGAGGGCCAATGACGTCCACTTCGTTGACTCAGTAGCAGAATTGGAGATTCCAAGTATCGATCCCGCGAGCATATACCCGTAATGCGAACTCTTAAGGCAATCAATACACTGGAACTCTCGGAGGACAGCCGGTACCGGGCGACAGCGCCATTCGACTCTCTGAGCCGCCGGACTGGTGGAGCCCTCTGGCGGGGCGACGGGTGGCACACCCGGCAAGACCGCCGAGCGCAAGGCCGAGACCTTCGACGAAAGAAGCGCCGCTGGCGTGAGGACCAACGCATCATCCAGGTCGACCTCCTGCCCCACTGGCAGGGCCGCAAGGCCAAGAAGGCCACGAAGATCGGCCGCCGCGATGTCGCCGCGGTCCTCGACGCCAACGTCGAGCGCGACGCCCCGATCATGGCCAACCCCACGAAGGCGCTCATCTCGAAGATCTACAACTTCGGCATCGGCCGCGACATCGTCGAGCACAACTCCTGCCTCGAGGTGGCTGCCCGCCAAGGAGCGCCAGAGCGACCGGGTGCTCGCCAACGAGGAGATCCGCGCCATCTGGCGCGCGCTCGACGAGGAGGAGCCGATCATGGCCACCACCTTCAAGATGCGGCTCCTCACGGCGCAGCGCGGCGTCGAGGTGCTGAAGATGCGCTGGCGCGACGTCGACGGCGACTGGTGGACGATCCCTGCCGAGATCGCCAAGAACGGTCTGGCGCACGGCGTGCCGATCAGCCGGCAGGCTCGAGCCGTGCTCGCGGAGCTGCGGCCGAAGACAGGCTTTTCGGGGTGGGTCTTCGAGAGCCCGCGCCAGCCCGGAGCGCCCACCGCCGCCGTGCAGAAGGCCGCCGGCCGGATCGCCAAGGCCGCTGGCGTCGACTTCGTGCCCATGACCTGCGCCGCACGGCCGCGACCTTCATGACCTCGATGGGCGTCTCCCGGCTGGTGGTCTCGAAGATCCTGAATCATGTCGAGAGCGGCGTCACCGCGGTCTACTACCGGCATAGCTACGACGAAGAGAAGCGGGAGGCTCTGACGCGGTGGGGGAGAAGGTCGCGGAGATAGTTGTGGGCGTTCCTCAGAACCTCATCCGGAAAGTGGGATAGATAGAGTCTAAACCGGTTGAACAAACCCCTGTTGCAAGGGCAGATCGCTATGAGCAAGGAAACCAAGAAAACAAACGTCACGGAAGCAGCACCCTGGCCCTTCTTGGGCCGATGGTCAGATCTTGTCGGCTATCTCGCATCTCCGGCTGCCCAGAAGGAGAATAACCCCGCCACCTTGAATCTGCGGCTACTGATACGAGACTTGTTCGCTGAGTTGCGCAAGGCAATCGACGATCCCCTCGACGACAGAACTACCTGGAAAGAGCCATATCTAGCATTCAAGATCGAATATCCCTTTTCTTCAGAAGTCGATGCCATCAACCAAGACACAGTGCACATTCGCGCGCTCATCGAGATCCTCATGGAGGGAAAGGCGGTTTTCAAGAAAAATGGAGAAGTTGTGCCTGTTTTGCCGAAGCCGCTATTCGAGTCTATTTCGTTGATACCGGAGCGAGACAGGACTCGATTGGCCAAGGAATGGATCGACATCGAAGAATGGAAGCAGCCGACATTTTTCGCCGACAAGCCAGGAGAATATTATTCGATCGCGGGCTACAGGACGAATAGTCGGGAGGCTCAATTCGGAGCTTCTCTGGCCTTTGCAATTAATCCTCGAATGGTCGATCTGGATTCCAAAGAGTTGTACGACCATCTGGAAGTCGGACTCCCATGGCGCAGCCCATACCCTCCCGACACGTGGAAAGAAGAGGAACGCGAGACGCTTTGGCGAACGGCTGATGACCTCCTCAACGCATTAGTGAAGCAGGCAGAGGAAGGCACGCCGCCGCCTGAATGCATTCGCAACCGGGTGCCCCCTCACGCGGGAGCGACGTTTCAGCGTTTCGAGGCTCGTTGCAATACATGGAGAGGTAAGAACCTCACCGAGAGACTTGCCTTTCGTCCCTTCTCAACCGCACTCTCGCGCGTGCCTACCTATGCTCGCGGTATCAAGGGACCCATTCTCGATATCATGGATGGGAACGGAAGCCTTAAGGTGTCGGCGCTGTTCGATGTTCTAGCTGTGATGCTCTATCCGGAGGACGAGAAAGCGCGACGCCGCTACTTAGCTAACAATCGGATGCGAGTTATCCAGAGCCTAAGAGATTACATCGAAGAATCGGGACTTATAGACGAAGCCAACAAAGAGGCGGGAGTAGAGTTGTCGGCGACGGACTGGTGGCAACTCTTTATTTTGCAGTCAGATTCGGATTGGCTTAAGCTCTCGCCCGAGTTAATTGGCGAAGCCCTGTCGTCACCACCGTCGGCCGATATGGACGAGGAGGCAAGGCGAAGGGCGGCATGCGGATCAATCGTTGGCGAAATCCTGACTGACGCACTCACGTGCGCAAAGCATCATCCGGAGTATTTTAGTATAGAAAACTCGATTCGTCTGCGCGAGAGAATTTATTCTGATAGAGAGGAGCATGAGGATGCACGGCTCCCTCGTAAGCGGTCAGCTTTATATCGGACTTGGGGTACATTCCGCGATGTGGCGCACTTGTGGGCCGCAAGTAACCTCGGAGTAACCAAGGGCGAGGAATGGAGCCCGGTGGGCGACATGCTCAAGTTCCTTGCCGTCGCTGAGCTAACCCGTAAAGCAGCGGAATCGACCTTTGCTCGGGCACAGGGACGAAAGCACGGCCCTATTCTCGATCCTTCAAAGACGTGGCGAACCCCGCCAGATCTCGCCCTCCCAGAGATAGCCGTCTGGTCAGATCCCCTACCCAAGTGGGCGCTCGACCTTCTCGTCAAGCCTCAGGACACGTAGAGGTGGTGATCTTCGAGCCGTAGATCCTTCGGAAGTTGTCCGACTTCAGGAGGCTCTCGGTCTTCTGGCGGAGATGCCCTCCGGAGCCCTCTCCGATGGCGCCGAGGTCGGGACGCGTCTCCTCGACCGTCGCTGCGCTCGATGCCTGTAGATCGGCGTAGTCTGACCCCCCTCTTGCCGATTCGATTCGGGCACGCCGTCCCGACGCCAAGCGGCGCCGAGCCAAGCCCGGCGTCGCCTCCCGCGAGTAGTCCACGTGTGTGCTGGACTGGTAGCAGAGCCTGGAGGGCGCCGTGTACCGTCGCTGAGACGGCACGAACGTGCCGCGCGAGAACGACGAGGAGTACACAGATGGTCGGTCTCTGCAGCTCTCGAATCCTCCGAGCCAACGAGGTGGCCGAGCGGCTGGGGATCTCACGCACCACGCTCTGGCGTTGGGAGCGCCACGGGCAGATCCCCAAGAAGAAGCAGGTCGGCCCCACCGTGACGGGCTTGCTCGAGAGCGAAATCGACGCGTGGTGGGCCTCACGATCAACCGATGGGACACCAGCCGGGGCGGCGCAGCAATGAACGCGCCCCCAGATCTTCTACGAGCTGTTCTGGCTCGCCAGAGCAAGAAGGAGGGCAACGAGTATCGCTTCGCCTGCCCGGCCCACGATGACGAGCATCCCTCGGCCAGCTACAACCCCAAGAAGGGCGTTTGGTTCTGTCACGTCTGCCACGCCAAGGGCGGGTATGTGGACCTGTGCCGGCGACTCGGAGTGAGCATGCTCAGCAAGGGCTTCTCAAGAACCGAGACGACCTACGACTACCACGATGTGGCGGGCAGGCCCGACAACGACGCGCCAGTGCGGGACCACGCCCAAAAGGTCGCGACGGCGCTCAAAGGCTTGGCGACGGAGGTCAGGATCCTGAACCTCCCCGACTTGCCGGAGAAGGGCGACGTCTCCGACTGGATCAATGCACAACGACAGGCCGGTTGGTCGATGGGCGAGATCCGTACCGGGCTCGTGCGGCTGCTGGAAGAAACGTCGAAGTGGAAGCTGGGCGAAGAGGAAGCACTGACGGGCGAGAGGGACAGCAGCGGCCGGGATCACGGCCCCGAGGATTCCTATCAGGCAACCGAGCGCGGACTGATCCACCTCAAACCCGAGTACGGCCTCGTCATTCAGGAACGGATGGCAATTGAGAACTTCTTAGACGACAAGATGCAGATTCTTCGCCTGGAGACCCAGCTTGATCTGGCCCACGCGGAGCTTAGGTCTCAGGCGCGAATCATGAACTTCCAGCAGCAAATCGACCGGCTTCTCGAGCTCGTGGGTCAGACGCTTGCTTTGCGAAGCCCCACGATCCAAGTCAATCCCACGATCCAAGTCAATCCGGTCATCCAAATCGACCCGGTGATCGACGTCGACACCAAGGCGACCTCCACCGTCCAGCTGCCGTTCCACCTCCTCGACCACCTGGCACCCCTCAAGGCCAACCTCGAAGAGATCGGCAAGGCTCTACCCGGGAAGGGGCGCCAGAGGCTCCTCGAGGCTGGCAATGAGCTCGCCGCCCTCGACGGCGACGCCGACAAAGGCAAAGTGGCTGCCGCCCTCTCCAACATACGCCACTATGCCGAACAGCTAGGAGACGACAAAAGCAAGCTCTCCAAGACGCTGAAGGGCGCCGGCAAAGCCCTCAAGGCGGCGCAGAGCGCTGCCCGGCAGTACAACGCCATCGCCCAGTGGTGTGGGCTGCCAGTGGTGCCCGAGCCCTTCCTGGGCAAGAAGGAGTAGGCCGGCAGCATCGAGCTACGCCCGACGCTCATCCTGAGCCGTTTCAGGCCGCTTCAGCGGGTCTCACCGTTTCAGCCGGTTACGCCAAGTTTCAGTCTCAAAGGACCCTATCCAGACCATCCAGACCAAACCATGGGTTCTGGCCTCGTCCGGCGGCTCCTGGCGGCGGCGGGGATTTAACCGGCGACCTGCTGATTACTACGAATCAGCCGCCCGGCAGGTGGAATCCCGAGCTCCGAACAGCTCCCCATAGCGCTCATCCACCGACGCCACCAGCCGGTACTGATCGCCGCTCAGATCGAGGCCGACCGCCGGCTCCACGCGCATCATCAGCACGCCGCCCTCGAAGCGGAGCGTGACCAGGTGCGGGCCGGACTTCGACGCGAGGCGGGCGATCCGGTAGGCGAACGGCCGCAGCCTCTCGAAGGAGCCGATCGCGTAGGCCCTCTTCAGGACCTGCTTGGCGGGCTCGACCCTCCAGCCGAGGTAGACGTCGTTGGCGTCTTGGTCCGTGTCGGGCTGGACCGGCTTGCCGGTCGACGCGGCGAAGGCGGCCGCGATACGGTCCATGCGCGCCGCGAGGGTCATCAGCTTGGCGTCCCTGCAGCTCACGAACGACGCCCGGCTCGCGTCGTAGAAGTACAGCGTGCGCCGCGCCTGGCTGCCCGTCCCCGCCAGCTCCACCACGGTCAGCATGATGGACGACGTGGAGGGCGGGCTCGGCGCCTCTCGCGGCACGCTCGGGCGGCCGTCGAGACGCTGCGTGGCCGCCCGCGGCTCTCTCGGGGACGCGCGCTCCCGGCCGTCCGCGGCGGCTTGCACCTCCCGCGGCGACCTGCCCGTGACTTTCTTGAGCTGCGAAGCGAAGTCCTTCCGGCGACAACCCACGGCCTCGGCGACCTGCCACACCTTCATGTCCGTGACCGCCAGCAGGCGCTCGGCAGCCGCCATGCGCCGCGCGTCGACGTAGGCGCGGAGCGTCAACCCGAGCTGCTCGCGGAATCGCTTCAGGGTGCGGCGGCTGGGCGAGCAGTGACGGCGAAGGTAGTTGGCGTCGAGGTCGGGGGAGAAGAGACGCCGGGCGACGAGCTCGACGAGCGGACGCACGTCCTCGGAGACGCGGTCCAGGTCGCGCTGGAACCATTCGCGGACCTCCCTGGCGACCGTCTCCGGAAGCGGCGTCCTGGGCACCGGGCGGACGGACGTCTGCGTCGTCGTCATCGCCGATTCTCCTGAAGACGGACGGGACCGTAGCATGGCGAAGGGCGGAGGGCAAATTGCCCCAGGTCGATCGCGGGTGCGCCACGGTCACTCAGCGGGCCAGAACGCCTTTCGGGGATTGCGCAACGGCTTGTGGGCAGGCCAGGAAGACTGCGCGGCTCTGCGCAACAGCTTCTGGGCAGGCCGGCAAGCCGTGTGGGTCTTGCGCAACGGCCTCTGGGCAGGCCAGGAAGCCTTGCGCGATTTGCACAACGGCTTGTGGGCAGGCCGGAAGGTCTTGCGCACCTGGCTCGCCGGCTTCTGGGCAGGCTCCGAGGACTTGCACGCTCGGCTTAGGGGCTGTGGAGCGGCAGAGTGGTGCTTGAGCGCGGAGGAGGGGGAGGGGAATCCCCCGGCAAGGCCGTTGCCCTGCCGGGGGATTCAGGAACGGTGTGCTAGGAAGAGGAGGCGCCGCCCTCGGACGCCGGAGGCGTCGGCTCGGGAGGCTCCTCGAAGCCGCCGCCGGCCCACTGGACGGCGCAGTCCGGGCTTGAGTACAGCGTGCCGCTGGTGCTCGAGCTGGAGGAGCGGACGGGCCACGAGGTGGCCCAGGCGGCGGTGTTCATCGCGCTCCGGCGGCTGGAGGCCAAGGGCCTCCTCACCTCCCGCTTCGACGACCGCGCGGTCAAGGAGACGGGACGGGTGCGGCGCTATTTCAAGCTCACGGACGCGGCGCCGTCGAGTGCGAGCTCGAGGAGCTCTTCGAGCTGCGCCGCGACCGCGACGACGATCGTGCTGACGGTGGGCCTCGGTATCGGAGCCACGACCACGACGTGGAGCGTCGTCCACGCGGTGCTGCTCGAGCCCCTCGAGAGGACGCCTGGCGGATTTTTTCGGCCTTCGGCTCTGGGTCCCTCCGAACGCCAGGGCCGGGGGTCAGAGGTCCTCGAGGTACCGATCGTCCGGGCAGGCGAAAACCACCCGCCCAGGCGGGGACGAACGAACGATCGTTCGTGTATCCTTCGGGAAGACGCGACGAGCCCGGAGACCCTCGACGATGATCGCCGAAGCCTACTTCCTCGATGCTCCCGCCGCGCCGCTGGCGCGCCGGGACCTGTCGCTCGACGAGCCGGGCGCCGGCGAGGTCCTGGTCGAGGTGGCTGCCTGCGGGCTGTGCCACACCGACCTCTCCTTCGCCGGCGGCGCGGTCTCGCCGCGCCATCCGCTGCCCCTGGTGCTCGGGCACGAGATCACCGGCACCGTCGTCGCCGCCGGCGCCGGCGCCGAGCACCTCAAGGGACGCCGGGTGATGGTGCCGGCGGTGCTGCCGTGCGGCGAGTGCGCCTTCTGCGCCGCCGGCCGCGGCAACGCCTGCCCCGACCAGAAGATGCCCGGCAACGACATCCACGGCGGCTTCGCCTCCCACGTGCTGGTGCCGGCAGGGCCGCTGGTGACGCTGGACGAAATACCGCCGGAGATCTCTCTCGAGACGCTGTCGGTGGTCTCCGACGCCGTGGCCACGGCCTACCAGGCGGTCCTGCGCTCGGGCCTCGCCGAGGGCGACGCCGCGTTCGTGGTCGGCGCCGGCGGCGTCGGCGGCTTCCTCATCCAGATCGCCGCCGCGCTGGGCGCCCGGGTGGCGGCCTGCGACGTGGCGGCGGAGCGTCTCGAGACGGCCGCCGCCTACGGCGCCGAGCACGTGACCAACGTCACCGGCAAGGACCCCCGCGAGGTGCGCAAGGAGCTCCAGGGGGTGGCCCGCGAGTGGGGCGTCCCGTCGCTGGCCTGGCGCGTCTTCGAGGCGAGCGGCACCGCCGCCGGCCAGCTCCTCGCCTACAGCCTGCTCGGCCCCGCGGCGACCCTCGTGCAGGTGGGCTACACCTTCGAAAAGGTCAACGTCCGGCTCTCCAACCTGATGGCCTTCGACGCCACCGTCCACGGCACCTGGGGCTGTCCGCCGGAAGTCTTTCCGGAGGTGCTCGAGCTGATCTACAAGGGCCGCGTGGCGCTCGATCCCTTCGTGGATCACGCTCCCATGTCGCGGCTCAACGAGCTGCTCGACGACATGGCCCACCACAAGCTGACCCGCCGCATGATCCTTCATCCGGGCGATTGAGACAGGGAGACGACGAACATGGAATCCGCACACGAGGTCAGGAACCACGAGCTCGTCGAGGGCGTCGAGCTCCGCCACGTCCGCTACGAGGAGCGGCCCGTGAAGGACCGCGCCGGGCAGGCGGTGGAGGGTCTCCACCAGGTGTGGATCCGGCTCGACAACGAGCGCCAGCTCAACTCCTACACCACCGCGATGGTCAAGGAGGTCATCCTCGCCTTCCGCCGCGCCAGCGCCGACCGGCGCGCCGTGGCCGTGGTGTTCACCGGCGCCGGCGAGCGGGCGTTCTGCACCGGCGGCAACACCGAGGAATACGCCACCTACTACGCCGGGCGGCCGACCGAGTACCTGCAGTACATGCGGCTCTTCAACGACATGGTCACCAACATCCTGCTCTGCGACAAGCCGGTGATCTGCCGGGTCAACGGCATGCGCGTCGCCGGCGGCCAGGAGATCGGCATGGCCTGCGACTTCTCGCTCGCCGGCGACCATGCCACCTTCGGCCAGGCCGGGCCCGTCCACGGCTCGGCGCCGGACGGCGGCTCGACGGATTTCCTCGACCTCTACGTGGGCTATGCCCGCGCCGCCGAGTCGCTGGTGCTCTGCCAGCCCTGGTCGGCCTACATGGCGGCGCGCCTCGGGCTGGTCAACGAGGTGGTGGCGGTCCACCGCGACGAGTCCGGCGTGGTGCCCAACCCCTCGGTGGAGACCGCCCGCTGGGTCGACGAGCGCGGACGCGTCGTCTACGGCGAGCTGAAGAGCGACCCGGAAGCGCGCGCGGCGGCCAGGCGCTGCACGATCGACCTGGCGCCGCTCGACGAGGCCGTCGAGCGCCTGGTGACGCAGCTCCTCCACACTTTCCCCGACTGCAGCCGCAAGACCCTCGAGAGCCTGCGCAAGAAGAAGCTCGAGCACTGGTACCGTAACTCGGAGACCAACCGCTCCTGGCTCGGCCTCAACATGGCGACGGAGGCCCTGGCGGGCTTCCCCGCCTTCCAGTTCGGAGCGCGCGGCGAGCGCGAGATCGACTTCGCGAAGCTGCGCCGCGCCATCGCCGAGGGCCGGCCCTTCAACCGCGAGCTGGTGCTCGAGGTCCTGCCCGAGTCGGCCCGCGACGAGGCGCGCCGGCGGGTGGCGGCGCTGGCCGGCGACCCCGTGGAGGTGGCATGAGCACCGCGACCGCTACCCGTGACCGACTGGTCGCCGCCGACCTGATGGAGGACGGCACCCTCCTGCGCCTCACCCTGGACCGGCCGCCGGCGAACGTGCTCACGATGGCGACGGTCGGCGAGCTCGGCGCCGCCCTCGAGGCGCACCGCGCCCGGCCTGAGCTGCGCCTGGTGGTGCTGCGCGGCGCCGGCAAGCACTTCTCCTTCGGCGCCTCGGTGGAGGAGCACCGCCGCGATCAGGCGAGCGCCATGCTGGCGAATTTCCACGACTTCATCCGCCGCCTGGCGGCCTACCCGGTGCCCACCGCGGCGCTGGTCGACGGCCAATGCCTGGGCGGCGGCTTCGAGGTGGCGCTCACCTGCCACTTCCTCTTCGCGACGCCGCGGGCGCGCTTCGCCTGCCCGGAGATCAAGCTCGGCGTCTTCCCGCCGGTGCTCGCCGCCCTCGGGCACCAGCGCTTCGGCGGCCTGGTGAGCGAGCGCCTGGTGCTGACCGGCGAGGCCATGGGCGCCGCCACCGCCGAACGGCTGGGATTCCTGACCGCGCTCTTCGACGCCGGAGACGACGCCGGCGAGCGGCTCATCGAGTGGTACCGGCGCACCTTGCGGCCGCTCTCGGCCTACGCCCTGCGCCAGGCGACGCGCGCCGCCCGCGAGGCTTCCGGCCTGCTGGCGGCGCTCGACCGCGCGCTGGCGGCGGCCGAGCGCCTCTACTTGGAGGAGGTGGTGCCCAGCCACGACGGCAACGAAGGCCTCGAGGCCTTTCTCGCCAAACGGCGGCCCGAGTGGAGGGACGCATGAGCCGCGTCGACCTCCGCCGCCAGCAGGAGCAGCGCGGCAGGATCCTGCACGCCGCCGCGACGCTCATCGCCGCCATGGACTTCCACGGCATGTCGATGCGCAACCTCGCCAAAGCGGCCGGCACCAGCCTCGCCAACGTCTACAACTACTTCACGTCGAAGGAGGACATCCTCTTCGCCCTTCAGAAAGAGGCCTTCGAGGCGCTGATCGCCGCCACCGAGGAAGCCCTCGCCGACGTCGACGATCCGGTGGGAAGGCTCTACGGCTTCATCTCCAACCACGTGCGCTACTTCACCCGGCACACCGACGTGATGCGCACCCTGGTGCACGAGGCCGCCACCCTGCCGCGCGAGCGCCGCCGCCTGGTGCGCGCCCTCAAGGAGCGCTACTTCACGATCGCCCGCGACATCGTCCGCGACCTGAGCGAGCGGGGCTGCGGCCACGACGGCGCGGGCGGGCGGCCAGCCGCCGACGAGGCCGAGCTCGACCGCGTGACCTACAGCCTCTTCGGGATGCTCAACTGGATCTACGGCTGGTACCGGCCGGAGGTCCACGGCACCCCCCGGCAGCTCGCGCGCACGATCCACGAGCTGGCGCTGTGCGGCCTGGCCGCCCAATGCCCCTACCGCCAGATCCAGGACTCCATGGACGCGCACCTCGCCGGCGTCGAGCCGCCGCCCCTGGTCGTGGGTCTGGTGGGCGCGGAGGTAACCTGAAATGACGTCGTCTCCCGAGAGCCTTGCTTCTGCTGCCGACCCCGCGGCCGGCGCGGTCGAGCTCTGCCGCGAGCTGGTCGACGACCTCTCCTTCGGCGCGGTGCGGCGGTGGAAGGAGCGCCATCCCGGCGCCCTGGCGATCGGCTACATGCCGATCTACGTGCCGCGTCCGTTGCTCGACGCCATCGGCTGCCTGCCGGTAGCGCTCTTCGGCGGCGGCGACCAGATCGAGATCATCCGCGGCGACTCGATCTTCCAGTCCTACATCTGCCACATCCCGCGCAGCGTCGTGGAGCTTGGGCTGCGCGGACGGCTCGACGCGCTCGACGGCATCCTCTTCCCGTCGATCTGCGACGTCGTCCGCAACTTGAGCGGGGTGTGGAAGCTGCTCTTCCCCGACCGCTACTCGGCCTACGTCGACCTGCCGCAGAACTTCGACGCGGCGCTCGGCGGGAGGTTCTACCTCCAGGAGATGCGGCGCATCGTCCGCGAGCTGGGCGAGCGCGGCGCGCGACCCCTGGACGAGGACGCCCTGCGCGCCGCGATCATCGCCGAGAACGACCGCCGCGCCGCCCTCGCCCGGCTCGACGCGCTGCGCCTCGCCGAGCCCTGGCGGATTCCCGCCTCCGAGGCCTACCTGGTGTCGCGGGCCGGCGCCGTGCTGCCCACCGCGGAGCACCAGGCGCTGGTCGAGGAGTACGTGGCGGCGGCGGCCGAGCGGCCCGTCCGCGTCCACGACAACGTGCGCGTGGTCGTCCAGGGGTCGTTCTGCGAGCAGCCGCCCCTGGCGCTCATCCTCACCCTGGAGAAGGCCGGCTGCTACATCGTCGACGACGACTTCCAGCTCGGCCTGCGCATCATCGAAGGCGCCATCGAGGTGGCCGCGGACGAGGACCCGCTCGCGGCGCTCGCCCGCGCCTTCCTGGAGCGGGGCGCGGCCACCGCGTCGCGCTACGTCGACGAGGGGGAGAAGGGCGCCGCCCTGATCGCCAAGGTGCGGGCGGCCGGGGCCGACGGCGTGATCTTCGCCGCCGCCTCGTTCTGCGACCCGGCGTTGCTCGACCAGCCGATGATGGAGAGCGCCCTCGCCGCCGCCGGCATCCCGCACACCAGCTTCAAGTTCGCGGAGAACACCGGCCAGTTCCAGACCATCCGCGAGCAGGCCGGCGCCTTTTCCGACTCCGTCAAGCTCTGGGGGACCACCGTATGAGCCTGCAAACCGTGAAGAACCCTCACCCCCCCGGCCCCCCTCTCCCAAAGGGAGAAGGGGGAGCCAGGAGACCGCCGCCGGCCGCCAAGGACGCCAGCCAGGAGCGCCAGAAGCGGATGATCGCCGAGCACTTCCAGCGTCTCGAGCGCGCCCGCGAGGAGGGCCGCAAGGTGGTCTACACCTTCGTGCCGGGCAACCTGACCGAGATCGTGGGCGCCCTCGGCATGCTGCCGGTGCTGCCCGAGATCAACGCCCTGCAGTCGGGCATGCGCAAGAAGTCCGCCGGCTACATCGCCGAGGCGGAGAAGGCCGGCCACTCCGAGGACGTCTGCACCTACGTCAAGTGCGACCTCGGAATGCTGAGGAGCGGCAACGTCGGCCCTACCGGCACCAGGCTGCCGGAGCCCGACCTGCTGCTGCTCTCCTACACCGGCTGCTTCACCTTCATGAAGTGGTTCGAGCTGCTGCGCCAGGAGTACCACTGCCCGGTGGCGATGCTCCACGTGCCCTACCAGGCCGAGGGCAAGATCAGCCCCGAGATGCGCCAGTACGTGGTCGACCAGCTCCGCGACAAGGTGATCCCGATGATGGAAGGGATCGCCGGGCGCAAGCTCGACCTCGGCGAGCTGTCGCGCCGCCTCGAGCTCTCGCGCCGCGCCGAGGACGACCTGGTGGCGGTCTGGGAGTCGGCGCGCCACCGGCCCTCGCCCATCGACGGCTACTTCGGCGGCGTCTACTACATCGGCCCCATCTTCTCGGCCTTCCGCGGCACCGAGGACGCCGCGGCCTACTATCGCGAGCTGCGCCAGGAGGTGGAGGCGCGCGTCGCCCGCGGCGAGGGGCCGATGACGCCCGACGGGCCGCTCGCCGAGGAGCGCTTCCGGCTGGTGGTCGAAGGACCGCCGAACTGGACCCACTTCAACGACTTCTGGCGCATGTTCAGCCGCGAGTCGGCGGTGGTGGTGGCCTCGACCTACACCCGCGTCGGCGGCCTCTACGACACCGGCTTCCGCCACGACGGCGAGCGGCCGCTCGAGAGCCTGGCCGAGTACTGCCTCGGCTGCTACACCAACCTGAGCCTGCCGGCGCGCATCGACCTCTTGCAGCGCTACGTCGAGACCTACCAGGCCGACGGCTTCCTGATCAACAGCGTCAAGTCGTGCAACTCCTTCAGCGCCGGCCAGCTCATCATGCTGCGCGAGCTGGAGAAGCGCACCGGCGTCGCCGGAGGGTTCATCGAGTCGGACCTGGTGGATCCGCGCTACTTCGGCAAGGCCAACATCGAGAACCGGCTGCAGAGCTTCCTGCAGATGCTCGCGGCCCGCCGGGAGAGGAGCTACGCATGAGGTGCGTCGTCGGCATCGACCTGGGCTCCACCACCACCAAGGCCGTCCTCCTCGACGACGACGGCAAGGTGGTGGGCCGCGGCATCACCAACAGCCGCAGCGACTACGGCGTGGCCGCCGCGGTGGCCCGCGAAGAGGCCCTGCGG
>Ga0299906_10000138_pt1 | contig 71976 bp, 68 predicted proteins | sample RVTome_14_FD_200259 | JGI IMG/M metagenome (GOLD analysis project Ga0299906, IMG submission 200259) | Soil microbial communities from uranium-contaminated site in the Upper Colorado River Basin, Wyoming, United States - RVT145D125 (version 2) ...
TTCCGTGCAGCTCGATTACCCTGGTGCTGCCCGCGTCGTGGTGTATCCCGTCTATGTTCTGCGTGATGACGGCCGTGATGTGGCCGCGGCGCTGTAGCTCCGCGATCACGAAATGCCCGTCGTTGGGCCGGGCATCGGCGCAGCGGCGGAACATCCGCGCACCGCGCTGCCAGGCGCGAACGCGCGCCTCCCTGTCGGCCATGAACTCCTGGTAGTAGACCGGCGTTTCCGTGGTCCAGACTCCCTGCGGGCCGCGAAAATCGGGGATGCCGCTTTCGGTGCTGATGCCGGCGCCGGTGAACGCCACGCCGCGCTGCGCGGCGCGCACGAGCCGGGCGAAGCGGGCGATGTCATTCATGAGTCATTGCTTCGGGATCCTGGCAGCCTTTACGACGCGCGCCCATTTCGCGACCTCGGATTTGATCAGGCGCTCAAACTCCTGCGGAGAGCTGCCCAGCGGCTCGACGCCGCTGCGCAGGAGCTGCGTCCTGACCTCCGGAATCTCCAGCGCCTTTACGGCCTGGCCGTGCAGTTGCGTGATCACGGCCCGAGGAGTCTGATCCGGAGCGAGCATTCCGACCCACGACGCATGCTCGTATTTCGGCACTCCGGCTTCCTGCATGGTCGGATACTCGGGCGCGGCGAGCGAGCGCTTCGCGGTCGACACCGCGAGCGCGCGCAGCCGGCCTGCTCTGACGTGCGGGATGGCGGTCGACATGGCCGCAAAGTAGAGCTGCACCTGCCCACCCAGCAACGCTGTCATGCCGGGCGCGCCGCCCTTGTAAGGGATGTTCACCATCCTCGTATCTGTCAGGTACATGAAAAGCTCAGTCGCCATGTGCGTGCTGGTGCCGATGCCGCTCGATGCGAAGTTGAGCTCCCCTGGCTTCGCCTTCGCCAGCGCGATCAGCTCCTTCATCGAGTTGACGGGCAGCGAGGGGTGCACGACCACGATGTGCGGGAGCGTTACGAGCTGGCTCACCGGCGTGAAGTCGCGAATGATGTCGTAGGGCACCTTCTTCCTGACGTTGGGCGTGATGGTGAAAGAGGCCGCCACGACGAGGAGCGTGTAGCCATCCGGAGTCGCCTTGGCCGCGATGTCGGTCCCGTTGATGCTGCCCGCGCCCGGCCGGTTGTCCACGACTACGGGCTGGCCGAGCGCATCCGCCATGCGCTGTCCTACGGCGCGCGCCACGAGGTCCGTCGACCCGCCCGCGCTCTGGGGCACGATCACGCGCACCGGCCGGCTTGGATAGGCCTGACCGTGGGTCACCGCGGGCGCCAGGGCGAACGCTGCGACGCCTGCGAGCACGATTCCGGACACTACGGCCGAGGTCCGCACGGGGTGCCACAAGACTCGTTTCATTTTTCTCCTCCTTCTGTTCTTTCCGGATTCATTGCGTTTCGATCGCGGTTTTCTGTACCGACCATTATAGGGCAGTGCATCACGCGCCTCGCCGTCCGACGGGTTGCGAGGGGTTGGCGGATATTCTAGGATCACCTGCCCCGCAGCGGGTTGCACGCCCCGCGCGATCCGCGTGGCGATGATCGCATCGTGGACGAGCGGTGGTTGATCGCGTTTTCTCACGAGGTTCTATGCGAATTCTGGTTTATGGTGCCGGCACGATCGGCGGATATCTCAGCGGCATCCTGACCGCTGCCGGTGCGGACGTAACGGCCGTCGCGCGCGGCGCGCAGTACGAAGCCTTGGCGACCCAAGACCTGGTTCTGGAAAGCGCCAAGACGAAGCGCTCCATATCGACCCGGGTACGGGTCTGCCGGCAGGGCGAGGAGAAACCGCCATATGACCTCATCTTCATTACGCCGAAATCACACCAGCTTGCTGCCGCTGCGAGACATATTGCGGGGCTGCGCTCACCGAATGGAACCATCGTCCTGCCGCAAAACGGGATTCCATGGTGGTATTTCGAGAAGCTCGATTCACCGCTGCGCGGAACGCGCCTGCCGTCGCTCGATCCCGAAGGCGAGCTCGCCAGGGCGTTCCCGATCGATTCGCTGGTCGGCGGGGTTGCGTACCGTCCGGCCGACCGCGTCAAGCCCGGCCACATCCGCTACGCCGACCAGCCGACGGACCGCCTCGTGATCGGAGAGCTCGATAACCAGCTCACCCCGCGCCTCGCGGAGATCGCCGGTGTCATCGAGGCGGCGGGCTGGCCCGTGACCACAACCGACGATATACGCCGCTTCAAGTGGAACAAGCTGATGTCCAATGCTGTTTACAACCCGCTCGGAGCACTCACGCAATCAACGGGCCTGCAGCTGGTGCTTTATCCGCAGACACGCCGCGTGTCGATGGACATGCTGAACGAGATATTCTCCGTGGCTCAATCGGTCGGTGTGGTGCCGGAAATGACGCCGGAGCGCATGATCGAGTACGGCGAAAAGCGTGTCAGCCTGCCGTCATCGACGCTGCAGGACGTGCGCACCGGGCGTGAGCTCGAGCTCGACGCCCTTGTCACGGCCGTGATCGACATCGCGCGGCTGACGAAAACGCCGGTCCCGACGCTCGAGACAGTGGCGGCGTGCATCGGCATGCTCAACCGGCGGATCGTGGAAGACCGCATCGCGCTCGCGCCCCGGGCGCTGGAGGCCTGATCCGGACGACGCCCATGCGGGACGCGAGGCGTCGAGCGCCTGAGCCGCCTCGCTCGGCGCAAGGCAACGCGCGGGCGGGGCACAAAAAAAAGCCTGCAGATTCGCAGGCCAAAGTCATGAAGCGCTACTGGACGGATGCTGCCTAGAACGCGGATAAGCCCTGATTCAACTTGTCGAGCACGTAAAAGATGAGGAAGGACCCGGCAAGGAGGACCACCAGGGTGATTCGCTTGGCCGTCTGCCAGCCGCGAACCACCGGGTTTGATGCAACGTCGCGCCGTGCCGGCCGTTCAGGAACCCTGAAGAAATCCTCGAGCAGTTTTACTTCCGACAGGTTCATGATCGTCATGTCCTTTGGTGACTGGAGCCCCCCGGAGCTGAAGTCGTTATTCCCGGTCTCCGCTTCTCCCTGCGGAGTTGAGGCTATTGATACCACGGCCCGGGCTCACGGTAAGTGAAGCCCGTCACGAGGCACCCGCATCTCGCGCGGCGCGTGATAGGCCAGAGAAAACCTCTGAATACTCAATAAGATAGAGTGTTACGGGCGAACAGGATCCCGGGCGCTGAGCCCCTCGATCAGCGGACAAATCGCACGGACGCGGGCAAAATGACCGTTGCAGGAATCGATAATCCGGCCCCGTAGGCCGGCGCCTCACGGCGCACGAGCGGGGCAGCAGGCGAGGAGTGATGACCCATGTTGTTCCCGCACATCAATAATATCCCCAAGGCGGAGGAACACCGGGCCAAGCTCGAGCGCCTCTGTTTTTTCCCTTGCGAGGAGCTGACCGATCTGCGGGCCAAGATCGCGGCCTACAAGAAGCAGGCGAAGTGAGCGGCGAGCGACGCCATGCCGCCGCGTGATCGGCCAGGCCGCGGACATCCGCCCAAGGCGCGGTCGCGGCCGGGCACGGCGGCTGCGTGACGCGAAATGAACCTCGCCGAGAGTATTAAGCCCGGCCTGACCGGGTCCGCCGAGATCGTTGTGGGAACACGCGACACCGCGCCGCACGTGGGGAGCGGCAAGATCGGAGTTCTGGCGACCCCCATCATGGTCAATCTCATGGAAGCCGCCGCGTTGCAGGCGGTCGAAAGATTCATGCCCCCCGGCCACCAGACCGTGGGCACGCACCTCGATGTAAAGCACTTCGCCGCCACGCCCGTAGGCCTCCGCGTGCGCGCGGAGGCGGAACTGGTGAAAATAGAGGGCCGCACGCTCACGTTCCGGCTGCGGGCGGCGGACGAGCGCGAGGCGATCGGCGAGGGGGTCCACGAGCGCCTGATCATCAACGTAGAACGTTTCGATGAGCGCATGCAGCGCAAGCTTGCGAAATCGTGAATAGTGAATGGTGAACCGTGAAGGCACGCGAACTGTCCTACGGCGTGAGTCGCAAGTCGTGAATCGACGAAACTGTCGTCATTGAGGAATACCTTGGCGCTCTCGGCGTCTCGGCGGTTCAAATCACCGGTTCTGGCCGTGCTGGCCGCCTTGGCTGTCATGCTTGCGGTCCCCGCGCGCGGTGCCGAGGCGCGGGCCGGCGGGTCATTGCAGCAGAACCAGATGATGCGGCAGCAGCAGCAGGACGCGCTGCAGCTGCGGATGCTCCAGCAACAGCGTAGCCTTCAGTCTCCACCCGGCGGCACGCAGGACCGGCAGGAACTCGAGCGCCTCGAGATCAATCAGAAGCAGCGCCAGCAGGACCTGCAATACCAGCAAAGCATCCAGCCGCCGGCAGCGCACGCGGGCGATGATGCCGGCGTGCAGCGGGCGAAAGACGAGCTTGACCGTCGCAAGGCCGAGGAGCAGGGGAAGGCGCAGCTGCAGCGGTTCGACCACGAGCTGCAGCAACGCACGGAATCCCGGCGCACGGAGGACGCGCGCGGGGAGATCCGGTCCCCGGAGCCGCCTGCTCCGCTGCAGTGATCACTGGTTGAGGAGCCGCCGGCCGCTGATTCCTGCCGAGGGGCAAAGGCCCGCGGGCCTCAGCGCTGAGCGCTTCTTTTCTCGCCTGGGTCGATGGACGCGTCGCGCAGCGGCTCGCGTTCGATCACCGTGTATTCCGTGGTGACGAATTCCTCCTCGGCTGCCTTCCTCAGCTTGCGCTTGAGCCACCACAGGCGGAGGAGCACGACGCCGGCGAGTATCGCCCCCGCCACCACTGCGGCGGCCAGAAAGAAGAAGCCGAGGACCACGAGCGCGAGCGCGAGGATCGCATAGAGTATGCGCTCGGGCAGGCTGCGCTGCTGGGCATTCAGGTAAATGGTAGGCATGTCGACGTCGTATCAACCGGGTTGCGGATTGGACAGTGATACCGGGCCGGGGTTCAGGATTCCGGGCTGAAACTCTTGATGATGACGCCGCCCGATTTCTCGTCATGCTCGAGCGTCAATAGTTTGCGCGCCTCGGCCTCTTCGAGCAGCTTGCTGAAGGAGCGGAAGCCGTAGTAGGGCTCGTTGAAGCCCGGCATGCGGCGCTTCAAGGCCTGCTTGACCATCGAGCCCCAGATCTGGTCCTCCGCGCCGCGCTCGGTGAAGAGCGCTTCCACGGTCTCCATCACGAGATCGAGCGCTTCCTGCTTCTTGTCGGCACTGCCGGCAGCCGCCTTGGAAGGCTCCCCATGCGCGTGGCTTTCCTTGCGCCGGGCCGGCTTTCTGGGCTTTTCGCGGACGAGGTCGTCGTAGTAGATGAACTCGTCGCAGTTCGACATGAGGAGATCGGAAGTGGACTTCTTGACGCCCACCCCGATCACCGTCTTGTTGTTCTCGCGCAACTTGCTCACCAGCGGCGAGAAATCGGAATCACCGCTGATGATGACAAACGTGTCGACGTGCGATTTGGTGTAGCAAAGATCGAGCGCGTCGACGACCATGCGGATATCGGCGGAGTTCTTCCCTGACATGCGCCGCTGCGGGATCTCGATCAACTCAAAGGCGGCCTCGTGCATCCCCTTCTTGAAATCGCGGTAGCGCTCCCAGTCGCAGTAGGCCTTCTTGACGACGATGTTACCCTTGAGGAGCAGGCGCTCGAGCACTTTCCGGATATCGAAGTCGGCGTAACGCGCCTCACGCACCCCGAGCGCCACGTTCTCGAAGTCGCAGAAGAGCGCCATGTTCTCGGTGCTTGGGCTCGCGGCCATCCTGCATTCCTTTTCGCCAGTCGCTACGTGTGCGCGCTCGAGAAGCCCCGCAGATCTGCGGCGGGAACGTTTTCATGCGCGTTCAACCGGCATTGTGACGCCGCGCGCCGGATCTGTCGATTTCCGCCACCGACGCGAGGTGATGGGCCCAGCGAGTGGTCTCGGGCAGGCGAAAGCGTGTCACGCAGGCCATGGTGAAAGCGATCGCGGTCTTGAGGCTTACGCGATGTCCGCTCGACACGAAAATCGGCCGCACGTGCGCGCGCGAGCGCACGACCGCGCCGATCGTCTCGCCGTCGTCCCGAAGCGGCATCCAGGCGCCGCGACGCTGCGGCGGCTCGTCATGGATGCCGATCAGCCGGCTTTTCGCGACGCCGATGGTCGGCAGGCCCGACACAAGCCCGAGGTGGCTCGCGAGACCGCAGCGCCGCGGATGCGCCAGGCCCTGCCCGTCGCACAGGACGAGGTCGGGACGAACGTTCAACATTGCAAGGGCCGAGAGCAGCGCGGGAATTTCCCGGAACGAAAGCAGGCCCGGAACGTAGGGAAACCGCGTGGGTTTCCGGACCACGGCGTAGTCGGCGAGCTCGAGCGCCGGGAAGGTGAGCACAGCAACCGCAGCGCGCGTCACCCGGCCGCCGCGCTCAAAGCCCACGTCGGTGCCGGCGACATGGCGCACGCGGCCCAGGCGGTCTGTCGTGACGACCTTCGATTTCAGACGGGACTGCAGCTCGACGGCTTGCCGCGGCGTCAGCCGCCACGAGTGACTCAAGTTTTTCATCAGCGCTCGCCGTGCAAGCCTTGCGGTCGCGGTTGACGCAAGGATACTATGACCTATGAGCGGCGATCTGTTCGACAATTTGCGCGCACAGATGATGGCGGAGATCGCGGCAGAGGCCGCGCTCACCGTCGGCCATACGGGGGTGGCTGCGTTCAGCGAGCGCGTCATGCGCGTGATCGGAAACATTCCGCGGCACGAATTCGTGCCGGTTGAGCTCCAGCCCTATGCCTACCTCAACCGCCCGCTTCCCATCGGCTACGAGAAGACCGTGTCGCAGCCGTTCATCGTGGCATTGATGACGGATCTCCTCGACGTGCAGGCGGAGGACGTGGTGCTGGAAATCGGGGCGGGCGCCGGCTACCAGGCCGCGATACTCGCCGAGCTCGCGCAACGCGTCTACAGCGTGGACATCATCGAGGAGCTCGGCCTGGGCGCAGATCGCAGGTTGAAGCGCCTGGGCTACGAGAACATCGAGATCAAGATCCTGAACGGCTACTATGGCTGGCCCGAGCACGCCCCGTACGACAAGATCGTCGTGACGGCTGCGACCGAGCTCATTCCGCCGCCGCTGCTCGCGCAGCTGAAACCGGGCGGCCGGCTCGTCGTGCCGACGGGCATACCGGAAAAGCAGGCGCTGATCCTTGTCGAGAAGTCATCGACCGGCAGCATCGCGGCACGCGAGATTCTTCCAGTGCGCTTTTCGGAGCTGGAGGATCCCGGCGAGACAGCCGGGGTCGCGTGACCACCGCTCGCTGAGCGATGCCGTTCTCTTATTACAACCGGCTGACGCCGCGACAGCAGGTTATCTATCGCAGGAGCGACGAGATCGATTCGGTCGTCGTTCCGGACGCGGCGCCGCTCGTGCCCTTGGCCGACGCAATCGCGCGGGCCCTCGCCTCGGAAGACCGACCGGCGACGCAATCCGCCTGCCAGTTCCTGCTTGACGCGCTCGCTTCGCGACTGGGCGTGCCCGGCGTCGAGGTCAGGGTGCTCGCCAGGAGGCCGGAACTGCGGGACGGCGAATTGCACGGCCTCTACGAGCCGGCGGCGCATGGGGCGCGCATCCAGATCTCGGTCTGGATGAGAACCGCCCGGCGCAGGCAGGTCGTGGCGTTCCGCACGTTCTTCCGGACCCTGCTCCACGAGTTCTGCCACCATCTCGACTACGAGCGCTACAAGCTTCACGACTCGTTTCACACGGAAGGCTTCTATAAGCGCGAATCGAGCCTCCTGAAGCAGCTCCTTTCTCCGGGCATCGGCAACAACGTGAAGCGCGAACAGTGAATGGTAATTGGGGCAACTGAAGCGCATCCTGCCACGGCGCCAACGTATCACTCCCGGCACCCATCACCCATCACCGATCACCGATCACGAGGTTTATAATCAGCCGCCGTGGCAAGACATACGCGTACACTGGCGGTGCTGTTTGCCGACATTACCGACAGCACGAGCCTCTATCAGAAACTCGGCGACGTCGCGGCGCGCAATATCGTCAACGCCTGCCTGGGCGTCATCCATGCCGTGCTGATGCGCTACGACGGCCGGCTCGTGAAGACCATCGGCGACGAGATCATGTGCGTGTTCCCGAGCGCCGACCTCGCGGTCCTCGCAGCGAGCGAGATGCAGTCGCTCGTCGCCTCGACCAAACCGGGCAACTACCCGGTATCGATTCACATCGGGCTTCATTTCGGATCCGTCCTGGTGGAAGAGGACGACGTGTTCGGGGATACCGTCAACGTCGCCGCTTATCTCACCGCGGTTGCGACTGCGGAGCAGATCCTGACCACGGAATCGACGGAGCAGTGCCTCTCGGCGGCGCTGAGATCGGTGGTGCGGCCGATCTTCCATGCCGTGCTGAAGGGCAGCGACCGCGAGTCGACTGTCTACCAGGTGCTGTGGCGAACGGACAACATGGACTTGACCGACGTCAACCTGCAGTCGAACAAGACGATTCCCGGCGATACGGGAAGCCTGCTGCTCACGCTCGACGAGGAGCGCGTGCGAATCGACCAATGGCGGCCCGGGGTGGTCATCGGCCGCTCGCAGGATTGCGACCTCGTGGTGAACGACCGGTTTGCCTCGCGGCGTCATCTCTCCATCAAGCTGGTGCGACAGCATTTCTATCTGTTCGATCACAGCATCAACGGGTCGTTCGTCTCGCTCGAAAGCGGCGAGGAAGTGCACGTGCTGCGCCGGGAGATGCTGCTCGACGGGACGGGGCGGATCTGCGTGGGCCGCAGCCGGGGAGAGCACCCGAGCGAGGTCATCATGTTCGCGCGCGACCGGCGCTCGATGTACCGCCTCTAAGTTCACTTGCTCCTGTCGGCGAGCTCGCGCGTCACGTCGAGCCCGCTGCGCGCGGCCTTCCGGGCCTGCTCCGGGCTTTCCTTGCCAAGCGGCGTCTTTGCCACCAGCTCATACATGTCGGTCGCGCCCTCGAAGATGCGCCGCGTCATCCCGAGCTCGCCAAATGTCTTGGCGATTTCCTGCATCTCCGGCACCCAGCGGTAGGCTTTTGGCGGCATGGTCGCAATATTCCTCATCTGCCACTCGAAGACGTCATTGCGGCTCTCGCGCAGCTCCTGCTCGAGCGCGTTCTCGACGCCCAGCTTGCGCGCTGCCATGAGCAGCTCGACCGCGAGAGCGGTCGTGCCTTTCGTCATCGCGCCGTAGCACATCTTGATTCCCGAGGCGTCTCCGATCCGCTCGGAGAGCACGCGCACCAGCAGGTTGGGATGCCGGATTGTCTCGAAGAGGTACGCGTGCGGCCCCGAGACGTACAGGCGCGGGCGGTCCTTCTCGCCGCGCGGAGGCGGGCCGATGATGCCGCCGTCGATGAACATGCCGCCCGCATCGCGAATGGCCTCATCCATCTCGCGCGCGGTTTGCGGGGAGACGGCATTGAGGTCCGCATAGGCGATCGCGCGTCCGCGCGACTTCATGGCTTGTGCGGTGCTTCGTGCGACCGAGAGCGCCTCGCCGGGGTTGAGCACCGAGACGATCATGTCGCAGGTTGCGACAAGCGCGTCCAGCGAGCCGCAGTCAGTGAGGCCCGCCTCCCGCGCGAGGGCCCTTGTCCGCTCGCTGCGTCCCGCGAGCGCGGTGAAAACCTCGAGCCCGCTCTGCTTGATGCGGACTGCGATCGCCTGTCCCATATCGCCGGGGCTCACCACGCCGATTTTTCCGATTTGCATGCGCCTGCTCCTTTTCAGCTGCGAGTGTCCACCCTGTGGGGGTGCTGTCATTGATGAGATAAAATACGCCGTTTTTGCAGTGGCCCATCGCACCCTACCGCAGCCCGATGGCAGTCTATCCTATCCCGGTTCCCGCGCGTCCTCGCCCGGCGCGTTCGATGCGCCGTCCCGTCCTGAAGCTGGCGCCTTTGCAGTCCGGGAGCGGATGATCGCCGGGACCTGACATGGCGTTCTATCTCGTCCTGGCGGTGACGCTGCTCAACCACATCAGCTTCAAGGGCAGCAAGATACTCATCTCGCTCTTCGCGATCGACCTCGGCGCGACACCGATGACGATCGGCATGCTGTTCGCGATGTACTCGGTCTTCCCGGTGTTTCTGTCGGTCTATGCCGGAAAGGTTTCCGACCGGCTCGGTTTCCGCTGGCCGATGGTGCTCGGCTCGGTCGGGCTGCTGTGCGGACTCATCCTGCCGTACGCCGTCCCGAGCGTCGTCGCGCTTTTCGCCTCGGCGACGCTGATTGGCATGTGCTACATCTTCTACATCGTCTCGGTGCAGCATCTCATCGGCTCGATGGGCGAAGGCATCGCGCGCACCCGGAACTACAGTATCTTCAGCGTGTGCGTCGGACTGACCGCGCTGATCGGTCCGACCACCGCCGGCTTCGCGATCGACGGCATCGGGCATCGCTCGACCTATCTTCTGTTCGCCGCGTTCCCGGTCGTTCCGATCGTCGTGCTGATGTTTCTCAAGCGCTACCTGCCGCAGCCCCGGCACCATGACGAGCCGCGGACCGGACATCGCGTGATCGATCTGCTGATGAACGTGCCGCTCCGGCGCGTGCTCATCACGGCGGGCATCCTCGAAACAGGAAACGAGCTCGTCAATTTTCTGCTGCCGATCTACGGGCATTCCATCGGCTTGTCGGCCTCGCAGATCGGGCTCGTGATCGGCGCCTTTGCCTCCGCGCTGCTGCTCATTCGCGCGCTCATGCCGGCCCTGGTCAGGCGCTGGAGCGAGGAGCGGGTGTTGGGCGGCTCGATGCTCCTCGCTGCGCTGACCTGCCTCGCGTTTCCACTGGTGGAGAGCTTTACGCTCCTGCTTTGCGTCGCGTTCGTGATGGGGCTCGGGTTGGGGTGCGGCGCGCCGTTGTCGCTCGTGCTTTCCTACAACCGCGCGCCGGCCGGCCGGTCGGGCGAGGCGATGGGCCTGCGTCAAACCGTCAACAAGGGAACGGAAGTTCTGGTCCCGATCGTATTCGGGACGCTCAGCACTGCGGTGGGCATGCTGCCCGTGTTCTGGCTCGACGGGGCCATGCTCGCCATCGGCGGCTGGCTCATGCGCCGCGACGCCGGCGCGTCGGCCAAGACCCCGATCGCTTAGAGCCAGTAACAGAAAGAGAGGCGTAAACACGAAGGACACCAAGGAGACGAAGGAAATTCAACATGGTCTCTCCTCTGTGTCCTTCGTGTCTGCGCTTTGGAGATCGGTTGAACAGGAGCGACGTCAATTTGATACGGGCTCATAGGAATCGCTATTCCGCGTCGTAGCCCGGCAGGACTCTCGCATCGATCACGCAGACTCCGCCATTGCGTGCGGTCTCGATGCCTTTCTCGAGGGCGGGTGCTATTTCCTCCGGGCGCGTGACCGGACCGATGCCGGTTGCGCCCTGCGCGCGGGCGATCGCGGCAATGTCGATATCGGGATCACCGATGCGCTGCCCGATCCAGCGATTCTCGGCCGGGCGGTGCCGGGCGAGCGCCACTCGCTCCTGGTGCATCTCGTCGTTGAAGAACGAGCGGTTGTTGCAAACGATGAGAAGGCAGGGAATCCCGTAATGGACAGCGGTCCACACGGCGGTATTCCCCATCAGGAAGTCCCCGTCGCCGAGCAGCCCGATCGGAACGCGTCCGCTGCCTTTCAACGCGAGCGCGGCGCCGACGCTGATTCCCGGACCCGAGCCGAGGCCGCCGCCGCCGTCATATCCGATGTAGTCGAGCGGGTGGCGGAAATGGGTGTAGGCGCCATGCCAGCCAAGCGGAAACCTCGTGAAGCACACATCGCCGCCCCTGATGGCGGCGTTAAGGGCATCGGCAACGCCTCGCAGCGTGACCACCCCCGAATGCGCCTCGGGCAGTCTGGCGGGCACGGGTGCGAGAACTTCCGCGGCACGCGCGCTCACCGCTTCCAGCAGCATGGGCACTGCGGCATCCGGCTCGCACATCAGGTAGACGTCCACGGGCGGCAGGCCCTGGTAATCCATGCTCCAGCCGCGATGCGAGTGCGCGTCGCACGAGACCTGGATGATTTTCGCGGATACCGGGCGCTCGCCGAAGGCGTGCTTCACCGTGCCCCCGAGATCGAGCCAGTCAAGCGAGACGATGACGTCGGCCGCACTGACGAGCCTCTGCCCCTCCGGCGACAATCGAACGAAGGGCGGTGCAATGTGAAGCCGGTGGTCGGTCGGGAAGGCTGCCGCGACCTTGAGGTTGCTCAGCACGGGCGCATTGAGCTTTTCTGCCAGCTCGATGCGGGCCTTCCATCCTTCGAGGCTGCGCGATGCGCGACCCGCGAGGATGAGAGGCGTTCTGGCCGTAGAAATGAGCTGTGCGGCGGCCGCGACGAGTTCTCTCGCGGGCCGCGCGGGCTGCGGCGGACGGTAGCGGCCGATGTCCGGCATGGCAGGAAGCGCGCCGATCCTGGCTTCCTGAACGGCCGAATCCAGATTGACGTAGACCGGGCCGCGCGGCGCAGTCTGTGCGATCTGCGCGGCACGCAGGATCGCTTCCATGGCCGCGGCCACTGATCCCGGCTGGTTGTCCCATTTCGTGTAGTTGCGAACGAGCGCGCCCTGGTCGGAGCAGGTGTGAATCCAGTCGATCCATGGGCGGCGCTTGGCGGCGTCCCACGGACCGGTCGCGCCGAGGATCAGGACGGCGGCGCGATCGCACCAGCAGTTGAAAATCTGCATCGAGGCATGCATCAGGCCGACGTTCGAATGCAGCGCCGCCGCCATCATGCGCTCCGATGCCTTCCAGTAGCCGTGCGCGATCGACACTGCATGCTCGTCGTGGATGGTGAGCAGCATCTGCGGCGCACGGTTGCCGAGGTAGTTCACGATACTGTCGTGGAGGCCGCGGTAGCTCGCACCGGGATTGAGCGCGATGTACTCGGTTTGCAGATCGCGGAGCACTCCTGCGATCGCGTCGCTGCCCCAGAACTCATCGGAGCGCTGGCTGGCGACGGGCGTGTCGTGAACGATGGCGCTTCGAGGCGTCTGATTGCTGTTCATGTGCGGTCTGGATCCTTTCGCTTCACCGGAGCCCGCGCATCGCATCTCGCATCGCCCCCTTTGGGTCAGGCGCGGATGTTAACGGATCACGGCCGATAGCGTGAATCGGACGCTGAAGCGCTGTCGGTCTCGGGCGTCGCTGCGGGCTTGCGGCGCCGGCCGACCCATACCCCGATTCCGTACAGCGCGGCGAGCGGCAGCGCCCAGATCGCGGCGGCGGTCAGCACCACCTCGGCCCGGGCGATGAAAAGATCGCGCCGGTAGTCGAGCTCGATATCCCTTGCCAGGGCGCCGTACTTTCTGTGTACGCGTCTCAGCAGCTGACGGTCCGAGAGGAGCATCGCCGCGAACCGGGTCCAGCTCTGCGGCGTGCCCGCGTACGGCGGCTCGAACTCCCAGAGCTGATGGCGGATGATGAGTTGCTCGCGCTGCTTGCGTGTGACCTCCTGCACTCGTTCCTGCGCGGCCCAGTAGACCGGCCACGCGTACGCGGCCGCGATGAGGAACAACGCAGCTTTCCACGCCCAGCCAAAGCGCGATGGCTGCGTTTCGGACGGTTCTTCGATCATGGGGGCCGGTAATCCCGATGCTATGATACCGGCGTTTATTGCGCCGGGGAGCGTCCATGAAGCGTTTTGACGTCGCATTGATTCCAGGCGACGGCATCGGCCGGGAAGTGGTGCCGGCGGGCCAGAGGATACTGGACGTCGTCGCCGAAGTGCATGGCGGATTTCGTTTCCGCTACAAGTCCTATCCGTGGAGCTGCGCCTACTATCTCAAGCACGGCGCGATGATGCCGGCAGACGGCTTGCGGCGCCTCGGCGATTCGGATTCGATCTTCCTCGGCGCAGTCGGCTTCCCCGGCGTCCCGGATCACGTATCGCTCTGGGGCCTGCTCATCCCGATCCGGCGCGGCTTCCAGCAATACGCCTGCGTGCGCCCGGTGAAGCTGCTCCCGGGGGTGCGCTCTCCGCTGGCCGGGCGTGGGCCACAGGACATCGACTTCATCGTCGTGCGGGAGAACAACGAAGGCGAGTATTCGAACATGGGGGGCCGCCTCCACGCCGGAACGCCGCAGGAGATGGCGACGCAGCTGAACGTCTTCACACGCCACGGCACCGAGCGCATCATCCGCTATGCATTCGAGCTGGCGCGCAGGAAACGCAAGAAGAAAGTGACTTCGGCGACCAAATCGAACGGCATCAACTTCAGCATGCCGTTCTGGGACGAGATTTTCTGGCAGGTCGCGAAGAAGTATCCCGGTATCGCCGCCGAGCAGATGCACATCGACGCGCTCGCGGCGCGCTTCGTGACGCATCCGCACAATTTCGGAGTCGTAGTGGGCAGCAATCTCTTTGGCGACATCCTCACGGACCTCGGTGCGGCCATTGCGGGATCAATCGGGATCGGCGCATCGGCCAATCTGAATCCCGAGAAACGCTTTCCGTCGTGCTTCGAGCCGGTTCACGGCTCCGCGCCGGATATCGTCGGCAAAGGCGTTGCGAATCCGCTCGGCCAGATCTGGAGCGGGGCACTGATGCTCGAGCACCTGGGCTACGCCGCCGCGCACGACCTGGTGCTCAAGGCCATGATCGCGGTTCTGAACGCCGGGATCAGAACGCCCGACCTCGGGGGGCGGGCAAAGACGGTCGACGTGACCCGCGCCGTTGCCGCGGAGATTCGCCGCCTCGCGCGCTGAGTCCGGCGCGCCGTATTTGCAAAGGCGCGCGGCACGCGAGCCGGCCATGGCGATCCTCCTCCATTCAGTGCCCGGAGACAGGCGTCAACGCGGCGCGCGCGCGCGTCGTTCCATCCGGCCCGCATGGATTATCCTGGTGGCGGCGCTGGCCTGGCCAGTTGGCGTCGTTGCGCAAACACCCGCGCTCGCGGAGCGCGCAGCGATCGCCTCGGCGCATCCGCTCGCGACGAGAGCCGGGCACGAGATCCTCGAACAGGGCGGCAACGCGTTTGATGCCGCCGTGGCGGTGGCCGCAGTGCTGGCAGTTGTCGAGCCCTATTCGTCAGGACTGGGCGGCGGCGGCTTCTGGCTGCTGCATCGGGCGCGCGACGGCTTTGAGGTCATGGTCGACAGCCGCGAGGTCGCGCCGCGCAATGCCCGGGGGGGACTCTATATCGACTCCAATGGCCGCCCCATTCCGGGCGCAACCCGGCGCGGAGGTACGGCCGTCGCAGTGCCGGGGGTTCCGGCCGCGCTGGTTCACATCTCCCGGCGCTACGGCAGCTTGCCGCTTTCGATTTCGCTCGCTCCGGCGATCCGCCACGCACGGGAGGGATTCGCCATCGGGGCGCGCTTTGCGCGCATCGCGAAGGTGCGCGAGGATTTCCTGCGAAGCCTGCCCGCGGCGTCCCGCATCTTTCTCGACGGCAATGAGGCCCCGCGACCCGGTTTCTTGCTGCGGCAGCCGCGCCTGGCCGATACGCTGGAGACGCTTGCGCGCGAGGGCCGCGACGGCTTCTATCGCGGCGCGGTCGCGCAGTCGCTCCTGGACGCGGTGAACGCGGCTGGCGGCGTGTGGCAGCCGGCCGACCTGGAGCATTACCGCGTGATCGAGCGTGCACCGCTCATCATCCGTTACCGTGGCGCGACCATCACTACGGTGACCCTGCCCTCGGCGGGCGGCATTGCGCTTGCGCAGGCGCTTCATATGCTCGAGCGCTTCGAGCTCTCCGATGCGCGCGCGCCCCGCGACGCGCACCTCGTGATCGAGGCGCTGCGCCGCGCCTTTCGCGACCGCGCGCTCTATCTTGGTGATGACGATGTCGTCGCCGTTCCCCTGGCGCGGCTCTTGAGCCGCGAGCGCGCCGCGCGCCTCGCGTCGGACATCGAACCGGAACGGGCAACCCGGAGCGAAGCGCTCGGCACTCCGCGGCCGATGCCGCCGCCCGGCGGCAACACTACCCACTTCTCGATCATCGACGGCGCGGGCAACCGCGTGGCGGCGACCCTCACCATCAATCTCCTGTTTGGATCGGGCATCGTGGCCCCGTCAGCCGGTGTGCTGCTCAACAACGAGATGGACGATTTTTCGCTGGGAGCGGATGCTCCGAATGCATTCGGGCTGGTCGGCGGGAGCGCAAACGCGGTTGCTCCCGGCAAGCGCCCTCTATCGAGCATGACGCCCGCATTCGTCGACGATGCAAAGGGCGCGCTCGTCATCGGCGCGCCGGGCGGCTCGCGCATCGTAAGCCAGGTGCTGCTGGCGATAGTGGATTATGTCGGGGCGGACCGCGTCGATCTGGCGGGCATCGTGAGCGCCCCGCGCTATCACCACCAATGGTGGCCGGACCGCGTTGAAATCGAGCGCGACGGGTTCACGCGAGATTGGCGGGCAGACCTCGAGGCGAGGGGGCATCGATTGCACGTGATCGGGCGCAGATGGGGCAACATGCAGGCGGTATACAAGGCGCGTTCGAGCGGGACGGCGACCGCCGCCAATGATCCCCGGGGCGCGGATTAGACCGGTGAGCGGTAAGCAGTGAGCAGTGAGCGGAAAAGTCCGTGAGCAGTGAGCGGTGAGCCGTAAGCGGCAATGGAGGAACTCCCACGATCGAACGAATCCAATCTACCGCTTACCGCTTACGAATTCAGTCCGGTATCATTAGCGCTCAATGAAGACGACTTTCCTGGATTTTGAGCAACCGATCGCCGAGCTCGAGTCGAAGATCGACGAGCTGCGCTACGTGCAGGACGACTCTGCGCTCGATATCTCCGGGGATATTACGCGCCTGCAAAAGAAGAGCCAGGCGCTCACCAAGGACATCTACGGCAAGCTCACTGCGTGGCAGATTGCGCAAGTCGCACGCCACCCGCAGCGGCCCTACACGCTCGACTACATCGAAGCGTTGTTCACGGGTTTCGAAGAGTTGCATGGGGACCGCAGTTTTGCCGATGACCCGGCGATCGTGGGCGGGCTCGCGCGGTTGAATAGCGAGCCCTGCGTGGTCATCGGGCATCAGAAAGGGCGCGACACGAAGGAGAAGATCCTCCGCAATTTCGGCATGCCAAGGCCCGAGGGCTTCCGCAAGGCGATGCGGATCATGAAGCTCGCCGAGCGCTTTGCCCTTCCCGTGTTCAGCTTCGTCGACACGCCGGGCGCGTATCCCGGGGTGGGCGCCGAGGAGCGAGGACAGTCCGAAGCGATCGGGCGCAATCTCTGCGCCATGGCCGAGCTGCGCACGCCGGTCATTTGCACCGTGATCGGGGAGGGCGGCTCCGGAGGCGCGCTTGCGATCGCCGTGGGAGACGCGCTGCTCATGCTGCAGCACGCGACCTACTCGGTGATCTCGCCCGAGGGCTGCGCCTCGATCCTGTGGAAAAGCGCCGACTACGCGGAGCAGGCGGCCGAGACACTCGGCATCACGGCGTCGCGGTTGAAGACCCTGGGCCTCATCGACAGGATCGTGAACGAACCGCTCGGCGGAGCGCACCGCGACTACGACACGATGATGCAGAACATGAAGAGGGCGTTGCAGGACACCTGGCGGCAGCTCAAGGACATGCCCCTCGACAAGCTGCTCGAGCGGCGCTTCGACCGGCTCGTCGGCCATGGCAAGTTCAGGGAAGTCGAGCAGAAGTAACGCGCGTTTTCCCGACCTGGCCGGGCGCATCCACGCACGGCTCTCTGCCATCGTGCCGCCGGGTGCGAGGCTTCTCGTCGGGCTGAGCGGCGGGGTCGATTCGATCGTGCTGCTCGACTGCCTGCAGCGCGTTGGACCCCGATTACGCGCAAGCCTCGCCGCCCTGTACGTCAATCATCAACTGAGCCCTGACGCGAAATCGTGGGAGCGATTCTGCCGGCGCCAGTGCCGCGCGAGAAAAATCCCCTTCGCCAGCGCCAGAGTCGTTGTGCCACGGGGCGAGAGCGTGGAGGCCGCCGCACGGGCGGCACGCTACGCGGTCTTCAGCCGTCAGCGGGCGGACTTCATCGTCCTCGCCCAGCATCAGGATGACCAGGTCGAGACGCTGTTGCTGCAGCTCCTGCGCGGTGCCGGGGTGAGGGGGCTCGCGGCGATGCCGCTCCTCCGGAGGGCTGAGGGCGGAGGGCTGAGGGCGGAGGGAAAAAAGAAGCGAAGGGGCAAGCGGAACACTTCATCCCTCATCCCTCATCCCTCATCCCTCCAGATCGTGCGGCCGATGCTCGATATCACGCGTGCCGAGATCCTCGCGTACGCCCGCGCCCGGCGCCTGGAATGGATCGAGGACGAGAGCAACGCCAATGTAGACATCCGCCGCAACTTTCTGCGCCACCGGGTGCTGCCGGTGGTTGCCCGGGAATTCCCCGCATACCGCTCAACGGTGGCGCGCGCCGCGCGGCACCTCGCCGAAGCGAGCGAGCTGCTCGACGAGCTTGCCGCCCAGGACGGGGCAGGGTTCATCGGCGACGGTACGCTCGCTGTCGACGCCTTGCGTCGGCTGTCGAATCCGCGCGCGCGCAACCTCCTGCGATTTTTTCTTGCGAGCAGGGGCGCGGTTCTGCCGGGTGCCGAGCGCCTCGACGAGGCGCTCAGGCAGGCGTTGACTGCGCGGCAGGACGCGAAAGTCGTCGTCGAGCTCGACGCCGCGACGCTGCGGCGCTACAAGGGGCGGCTCCACGTCGTGCCCGCCTTTCATCCGCTGGCTCGAAACTATGCATGGCCCTGGCGCGGCGAGCGCGAAATGGAGCTCGAGCTGGGGGGCGTGCTCTCTTTCAAGCGTGCGCGGGGGAAGGGCATCAGCGTTGCGCGATTGCGCCATTTCCCCGTTACGGTGCGCCTGCGACTTGGCGGGGAATCCTTGCAGCCCGATTGCCGCCGCCCGAGACGCAGCCTGAAGAATCTGCTGCAGGAAGGCGAAGTCGCGCCCTGGTTGCGCGACCGGCTGCCTCTGGTTTTCTGCGGGCGGGATCTGGTATGGGCGCCGGGAATCGGCGTTGACTGTGCATTTCAGGCAGGACGGGGCGAACCGGCGCTGAGCCCGGTCTGGCATCCTTCCGCGGCAACACGACCGCGCTCCAATCCCCCGCGGTAAATGGCGTGAAATCTCTTCATTTCAAAGCCTTACCGTGTTATCCTGCGCCCTCGACGTAAACAACGCAAAAACGTGCAGGGGAAGCTTCATGGCGGTTGAGCGGACGCTGTCCATCATCAAACCGGATGCCGTAACGAAGGATGTCATCGGCAGCATCTATCAGCGCTTTGAGCAGGCCGGGCTCAAGATTGTCGCCGCGCGCATGAAGCGCTTGTCGCGCGCGGAAGCGGAGGGCTTCTACGCCGTGCACAAGGAACGGCCGTTTTTCAAGGACTTGATCGATTTCATGACCTCGGGACCGGTGATGATCCAGGTGCTGGAAGGCGAGGATGCGATTCAGCGAAACCGCGAGCTCATGGGGGCCACCGACCCGCGGAAGGCGGCCAAGGGCACGATTCGCGCGGATTTTGCTCAAAGCATCGATGCCAACGCGGTGCACGGCTCGGATTCGCCCCAGACGGCCTCCACTGAAATCGCCTACTTTTTCCCCGAACAGGACATCTGTCCGCGCTGAGCGCGTCGCGATCATGACGGTGAATTTGCTAGGGCTCGATCAGGAAGGACTGAAGGCCTTCTGCGCCGGGCTTGGCGAGAAGCCGTACCGCGCCCGGCAGCTCCTGCGCTGGATCCACCAGGCCGGCGTCGACCGGTTCGACCTCATGACCGACATGTCGAAGGCGCTTCGCGCGCGCCTCGAGGATTGTGCGCGTGTGCTCGCGCCCCGGGTCATCCGCGACACGACAGCCGACGATGGCACGCGAAAGTGGCTGCTCGACGTGGGAACGGGGAACGCCATCGAGGCGGTATTCATTCCGGAGGAAAATCGCGGCACGCTGTGCGTCTCGTCGCAGGCCGGTTGCGCGCTGGAATGCTCGTTCTGTGCGACCGGAGCGCAGGGATTCAACCGCAACCTCACGACCGAGGAGATCGTCGGCCAGCTGTGGTGGGCAAACCGCTGCTTGAATGAGGGCGCGGGCACGGAACGCCCGATCAGCAACGTTGTCATGATGGGCATGGGCGAGCCGCTGGCGAATTTCGACAACGTGGTCGCCGCGCTGCGGCTCATGCTGGATGATTTTGCCTACGGTCTCTCCCGGCGCCGGGTCACCGTCTCCACCGCGGGCCTCGTGCCGGCAATCGACCGGCTGCGGGAGGCGTGCCCGGTCGCGCTTGCCGTCTCGCTGCACGCCCCCAACGACGCATTGCGCGACAGCCTCGTGCCGATCAACCGCAAGTATCCGTTACACGAGCTGCTGGCCGCGTGCGCGCGTTACGTCGAGAAGGCGCCGCGCGAGCTCGTCATGTTCGAGTACGTGATGCTCTCCGGGGTGAATGACAGCGTCAACCAGGCGCGCGAGCTCGCGGCACTGGTAAGGGACGTGCCCTGCAAGATCAATCTCATTCCGTTCAATCCGTACCCGGGAGGACGTTACGTGCGATCGGCCCCGGATGTCATCTCGCGTTTCCGCGATGTTCTGCTGCAGGCGGGGCTCGTCGCCACGATCCGCAAGACGCGCGGCGACGACATCGAGGCGGCGTGCGGCCAGCTGGCGGGGCAGGTGCAGGATCGCACGAAGCGCCGCCAGCGCCGCAGCGAGGAGGAGCTGCCGCGATGAGCGCAAGAACATTCATGGCCGCGCTCGCTTGCGTGCTTGCGGCCGGATGCGCGACGCAGCCGGCGACCGATATGACGCTCAAGCCCGAGACTCCGACCACTGGGGAAGAAACCCAGACCCGCCAAAGGGGGCGCATTCACACGGAACTCGCGGCAGGCTACTACGCGCTGGCGGGGAACGATCCCGGCAGGATGAGCATCGCGCTCGAGGAAGTGACCGAAGCGCTGAAAATCGATCCCACCTACGGCCCGGCATATAACGTGCAGGGCCTCATCTACGCGGCGCTCAAGGCGGACGACCAGGCCGAGGCGAGCTTCAAGCGTGCGTTGAGCATCAATCCCCTCGATTCGGACGCGAACCACAATTACGGACAGTTCCTGTGCGAGCGCAAGCGCGAGCAGGAAGGCGTCTCCTACTTCCTGGCGGCGATGCGCAACCCGCTTTACCGGACGCCGGACAAGTCCTACGTCAACGCAGGAGTCTGCGCGCGCAGGCAGGGCAATGTCGCGGACGCCGAGCGCTATTTCCAGGAGGCGCTTCGCATGAGGCCGCGGCAGCCGCAGGCACTCTACAACCTTTCCGAGCTGAGCTACGAGCAAAGCGACTACCAGGCGGCCAAGAAACATATGGACCTGCTGGTTCGCGTCGCGCAGCCCAACCCCGAGGCGCTGTGGCTCGCCGTGCGCATCGAGCGCAGGCTGGGCGATGCTGCTTCGGCGGCGAGCTATGCCCAGCAGCTGCGCAAGAATTTTCCCGATTCGAAGGAAGCGAAAGCGTTGAGCGGCGGCCGCTTCGAATGAACGAGATCGACGACACAACAGGCGGCGGCGCGCCCGGCGAGACGGGCGTGAACCCCGGCACGCGCCTGGCACAGGCGCGAGAGGCGCTCAAGTTGAGCGCGGCCGACGTCGCGCGTCAACTGAAGCTTTCTGTCGGGCAGGTGGAAGCGCTCGAGGCCGGCCAGTTCGAGCGCCTGCCGGGTGCCGTTTTCGTGCGCGGCTTCATCCGGAACTACGCGCGGCTCGTGAAGCTCAATCCGGACGAGTTGCTGGTGGCGGCAGGTAACATCCTGCCGCAGCAGGCGCCGCGGCCGGAGACGCCGCCTTCACAGGACATTCCCTTTCCCTCTGTACGGCCCCGCAGGTGGCAGAAATACGCCTGGGCGGTCTCAGTCCTCGTGGTGGCGATCGCGTTCTATGAGTTCTTTGTGAGCAGCGAAGAAATGGTGGTGACCACGCACCCGGTCGATGTGGTGCCCGCGCCCCCCGTGGCGCCGGAACCCAAGGATGAGATCGCGCCTGCGCCCCTCACCGTGACGCCTGCATCGGAGAGCGCGTCCAATTCGGCGGCCGCGGCCACAGCGAGCGACGCGGCTACCGTCGAGCCAGCGCCGCCGGCCAAACCGGTCGCCGCGGCGCCGGCGGCCAGGCGCGCACCGCCGCCGGCCCCGGAGCCCGCGACGCCTGCTCCGGACGCGGGGGCAGCGCTCGCGTCGGACAAGCCGGCCGAGCGGCAGGTGACGCTCGAGTTCGAGGACGAGTCGTGGGTGGAGATCCGTGACCGCGACGGCAAGGTGATCCTGTGGCAGCTCAACCTGCCCGGCACACGTCAGGTGTTAAGCGGGCGCCCGCCGTTGTCTTTTGTGATCGGCAACGCCCACGGGGTGCGCCTCACCTATGGGGATCGCCCGGTCGATCTGGCGCCGTACACCAGGACCGATGTCGCGCGCATGACCCTCGAATGAAGTGCTATCCGGAATTCGGTCCAGCACCGCGGCGCACGAGCACGCGGGTACAGATCGCGCAGGTCGCGATCGGGGGCAATGCGCCCATTGTCGTGCAGTCGATGACCAATACCGACACGGCGGACGTGGGCAGCACGGTAGAGCAGGTTGCTGCCCTGGCGCGCGCCGGCTCCGAGATCGTGCGGGTTACGGTCAACGACGCGGGTGCCGCAGCAGCAGTTCCCGTGATTCGCGACCGGCTCGAGGCGCTCGGCGTGAGCGTCCCCCTGGTGGGAGATTTTCATTTCAACGGACACCGGCTCCTCGCGCAGCACCCCGCATGCGCGGAGGCGCTCGCGAAGCTTCGAATCAATCCGGGCAACGTGGGGCGCGGCACAAAACGCGATGAGCAGTTCGCGACGATGATCGAGTTTGCGTGCCGTTACGGCAAGGCGGTTCGAATCGGCGTCAACTGGGGCAGCCTCGACCCCGAGCTGCTCGCGCGCATGATGGACGAGAACGCGCGCAGGCGCGAGCCCGAGGACGCCGCCAAGGTCACGCGCAAGGCGCTCGTTGCCTCGGCGCTCGAAAGCGCGCAACACGCGGAGCGCCTGGGGCTCGCCCACGATCGGATCGTGCTCTCGTGCAAGGTGAGCGGAGTGCAGGATCTGATCGCCGTCTACCGGGACCTTGCGCGGCAAGGGGACTACGCGTTGCATCTCGGGCTGACCGAGGCGGGCATGGGATCGAAGGGCATCGTCGCCTCGACGGCCGCCCTTGCCGTGCTTCTCCAGGAGGGCATCGGCGACACCATCCGTATCTCGCTGACGCCGGAACCGGGCGGCGACCGGACCTGCGAAGTCGTGGTTGCGCAGGAGATCCTGCAGACGATGGGGCTGCGTTCGTTTGCGCCCCTCGTCATCGCCTGTCCGGGTTGCGGCCGCACCACCAGCACCTACTTCCAGGAGCTTGCCGACCGCATCCAGAGCTGGCTGAGGGCGCAGATGCCGGCGTGGCGGGGTCGTCATCCGGGGGTCGAGACAATGCACGTGGCGGTCATGGGCTGCGTCGTCAACGGCCCCGGCGAGAGCAAGCACGCGAACGTGGGGATCAGCCTGCCCGGCTCGGGCGAGAATCCGGTCGCGCCGGTGTACGTCGACGGAATCAGGACGGTCACGTTGAAGGGCGAGAACATCGCCGCCGAGTTCCAGAAAATCGTCGAGGAGTACGTGGGGAGGACGTATCCCGCACCGAGCGGCGAGCCTGCGCAGAGGCAGCGGGACACCGCGCGCGCGTGAAGGACAGCGCCGGCGCTGCCGCAGCGCGCCGGCTGGAAAAATACTCGCCCGCTCTGCTGATCGATCCCGGAAAGCGTCGCGCTGAAAATAACATGGGCACCAGGACCATTCAGGCCATCCGCGGGATGAACGACATCCTGCCCGATGAATCCCATCTGTGGGAGTTCTTCGAGCAGACGGTGCGCGACTGGCTGCGCGCCTACGGCTATCGGAATATCCGCACGCCGATTCTCGAGCAGACCGATCTTTTCGTGCGCACGATCGGCGCCGCAACCGACATCGTCGAGAAGGAGATGTACACGTTCGTCGACGAGTTGAACGGGGAGAACCTGGCGCTGCGCCCGGAGGGGACGGCCTCGTGCGTGCGCGCGGTGATCGAGCACAACCTGCTTCATTCGGGCCCGCAGCGCCTGTGGTACTGGGGCCCGATGTTCCGCCACGAGCGCCCGCAGAAGGGGCGCTACCGCCAGTTTCACCAGGTGGGAGTTGAAGCGCTCGGCTTTACCGGCCCGGACGTCGACGCCGAGCATCTCGTCATGTGCGCGCGCCTGTGGCGCAACCTCGGGCTCGACGGCCTCGAGCTCGAGCTCAACACGCTCGGCGAGAGCGATGCGCGCGCGCGCTACCGGGCGCGGCTCGTCGATTATCTGCGGCGGCACGAAGCCGACCTCGATGTCGATTCCCGGCGCCGGATGGGGACGAACCCGCTGCGTGTGCTCGACAGCAAGAACCCGGAGCTGCGCGAATTGATCGCCGGCGCGCCGAAGCTCGCCGATGACCTCGACGAGACTTCGATTCGGGCATTCGAGGGTCTGCAGACGCTGCTCCGGGATGCGGGCGTGGGCTTTCGCCTCAATCCCCGGCTGGTGCGCGGGCTCGACTATTACAACGGGGCTGTATACGAGTGGACAAGCAGCCGGCTGGGCGCCCAGAACGCGGTGTGTGCGGGCGGGCGCTATGACGGACTGGTCGAGCAGCTCGGAGGCAAACCGGCTCCCGCCTGCGGCTTCGCGATGGGAGTCGAACGCCTGCTGGTGCTGGTCAAGGACGGCGCGAGCGCGTCCGCCCGTGCCCCGGACGTGTACCTCGTGCGGCAGGGCGAGGCGGCCGAGCGCTTCGGCGCGGGCGTGGCCGAGGCGCTGCGAGACGCGGGGCTCGACGTCATCCTGCACTGCGGCGGCGGAAGCTTCAAGTCGCAGATGAGAAAGGCGGACGCAAGCGGGGCGCGCGTTGCGGTGATCGTGGGCGACGATGAGGCGGGAGCGGGACTCGTCAGCGTCAAGCCGCTGCGGGCGGCGGCCGAACAGGTGCGCGTTTCCATTGCCGTGGCGATCGATTTGATCAGGAAAGGCCGGAATGGCGGCTGAAACGCTCGAACCCGCGGGCCGCTTCCGTTCACCATTCACCATTCACCATTCACGCATTTGAGGTAAGGATGGCATACGATCTTCAGGAGCAGGAGCAACTGGACGAGATCAAGGGATGGTGGAAGGAGCACGGCAAGCTCGTGATCCTCTTCATCGCCGCTTTTGCCGTGGCGTTCTCGGCCTACCATGGCTGGCGCTACTACCGCCATTCCCAGGCGAGCGCGGCGTTCACGCTCTACGGGCAGTTGGAGCAGGCCGATCACGCGGGCGACGCGAAGAAGGTGCGCGCGATCGCCTCGCGCATCGTGGAGGAGTACGGCTCCACCGGGTACGCGGTCCTCGCGGCGCTCGTCGCCGCCCGGCACGCCTTCGCCGCCGGCGACCCGGCGCAGGCCAAGGCGCATTTGCAATGGGTCATCGAGCGTGCGCGCGACCCGGCGATTCGCGACGTTGCGCGGCTGCGGCTCGCCGCCGTGCTGCTCGACGAGAAAGATTACGCGGGAGCGCTGAAGCTCGTCGAGGTGAAGCCGGTCGACGGCATGGCCGGCCTCTACGCGGACATGAAGGGCGACATCCTGCTTGCGCAGGGCAAGGTGACCGAGGCGCGCAACGCCTACCAGTTCGCGCTCGACAAGAGCCAGGCGAACAGTCCGTACCGCGCCACGGTGCAGCTCAAACTCGACTCGCTGGGTGAGGCCAGGTGACTCGCGCATGGATTGCGCTGGCCGCGACAGCGTTCCTGCTCGGCGGGTGCGAGACGGTCGGGGGCGCGTACGACCGCATGTTCGGCAGCTCCACCAAGCCGGTGATTCCGGAGCTGGCACCGATCAAGCAGACGGTGACGATGACGGTCGTGTGGCAAGCCGCCGTGGGAGCTGCGGAAAAGAACGTCTTCTTTCCTGCCATCGATCGGGGCGTGGTCTACGCTGCAGGCCGATCCGGCGAGATCGCCGGCTTCGAGGCAGAGACGGGAAAGCCAGTGAGCCAGTTTGCAGCCGAGCAGACGCTCTCGGCCGGCGTTGGCGCGGGCGGCGGATTGATTGTCGTCGGAACCGGGCAGGGAGAAATGCTGGCCTTCACTGATCAGGGACGCCCCCTGTGGAAGGCGCGGGTCCTGGGCGAGCTGCTCGCGCCACCGGAAATCGACGAGGGTATGGTCGTCACGCGTGCGGGCAACAATCAGATCTACGGCTTCAGCGCGGCCGACGGGAAGCAGCGCTGGTTGTATCAGCGCACGCCGCCTTCCTTGTCCGTGCGCTCTCATGCAGGCGTTGTGCTCCATCGGGGTGGGGTCTTCGCCGGCTTTGCCGGAGGACGCCTGGTTGGGCTGACGCTGTCAACCGGCGCGGTCGGCTGGGAGAACGTCGTTGCGCTTCCGCGCGGCACGACCGAGCTTGAGCGGGTCGCGGATGTCACGAGCCTGCCGGTGATCGATCGCAACCAGGTCTGCGCCGTCGCTTTTCAGGGCCGCGTCGCCTGCTTTGACCTCGCTCGTGGCACCCAGCTCTGGGCGCGCGATGTCTCCAGCGTCGCCGGACTGTCGGTGGATGATCGCTATCTTTACGTAACCGATGACAAGAGCGCGGTGCTGGCGCTCGACAAGGCGGGCGGGGCCAGCATCTGGCGCCAGGACAAGCTCGCAGGCCGCGTGCTCACCGCGCCGCTCGGCGTCGGCAATCACGTCGTCGCGGGCGATATCCAGGGCTATGTTCATGTGCTCGCGCGCGACACGGGCGCGCTCGAGGGCCGCCTCGCAACGGACGGCAGCGCGATTGCGGCGCCCCCGGTCGAGCTGGGCCGCGGGCGCTTTGTCGTGCAGACCACGAACGGCGGACTCTTCGCGATCGCCATCCAGTGATCCCGATCGTGGTGATCGTGGGCCGGCCGAACGTCGGCAAGTCCACGCTCTTCAACCGGCTCACGCGCAGCCGCGACGCCATCGTCGCGGATGTCGCCGGCTTGACGCGTGATCGCCATTACGGGCGCGGACGCGTGGGCGACAAGCCGTACCTGGTGGTCGACACCGGCGGATTCGAGCCGGTCGCAAGCGAGGGTATCTTCCATGAAATGGCGCGTCAGACCCGGCAGGCGCTTGATGAGGCCGACGCTGTCCTGTTCGTGGTGGACGCGCGCGCCGGACTGACCGCTCGAGATCAGGCCATCGCATCCGAGCTGCGCCGCTTCGGCAGGCGGGTATTCCTGGTAGTGAACAAGGCCGAGGGCATGGACCCGGCCATCGCTTGCGCCGAGTTCCACGCGTTGGCGGCTGGCGAGCCTATTTCCGTGTCGGCCGAGCATGGCGGCAATGTCGCGGCGCTGATGGAGCACGTGCTGGCGGGGCTTCCCGACGCGGGGGAGGAACTTGCGGGGAGGGCGCGGCACCCGAAGATTGCCGTGGTGGGCAGGCCGAATGTCGGCAAGTCGACGCTCGTCAACGCTCTCATTGGCGAGGAGCGCATGATCGTCTTCGATCAGCCCGGCACCACGCGCGATTCCATCTACACCGACTTCGAGCGCGGCGCGCGGCGCTATACGCTGATCGACACGGCCGGCTTGCGCCGCCGCGGCCGGGTGACAGAGGGTGTCGAGAGGTTCTCGATGGTGAAAACGATGCAGGCCATCGAGGACGCAAACGTCGTCATCCTGGTTCTCGATGCGCGCCAGGACGTGTCCGAGCAGGACGCGCACATCGCCGGATACGTGCTGGAGGCCGGGCGCGCCCTGGTGATCGCGGTCAACAAGTGGGAGCGGCTGCCGGCAGAAGAGCGCGAGCTCATCAAGCGCGCGCTCGTGCGCAAACTCAATTTCCTCTCCTTTGCGCGGCTGCATTTCATCTCCGCATTGACGGGCGAGGGGATCTCTTCGCTCTTCAGGTCCGTGGACGAAGCCTACGCGGCCGCAATGGCGCGCCTTGCCACGCCGCGCTTGAGCCGCGCGCTGGCGCAGGCGGTGGCGCAGCAGCCTCCGCCCCGGTCGGGCGCCAACCGGCCCAAGCTGCGCTATGCCCACCAGGGGGGCATGAATCCGCCCCGCATTATCATCCACGGCAATCAACTTGACCGGGTGCCGGAGGCCTACCGGCGCTTTCTGGAACGATTTTTCCGGGATGCTTTCCAATTGCATGGGACTCCGCTTCAAGTCGAGTTCCGCAGCGGATCGAACCCCTACGCCCGGCGGCGGGCATTGCGGCGATAACCCCATGGCGTAATTACAGAAAAGCGAGTAAAGTGAAACCCGCAAGAACACGATAACGATGAGGCCGACATGAGCAATAAAGGGCAGTTGCTACAAGACCCGTTCCTGAACACCTTGCGCAAGGAGCACATCCCGGTGTCGATTTACCTGGTGAATGGCATCAAGCTTCAGGGCCAGATCGATTCCTTCGACCAGTATGTCGTCCTGCTCAAGAACACGGTCACGCAGATGGTCTACAAGCATGCGATTTCGACCGTAGTGCCCGCACGCGCCGTCAACCTGCAGACCGACCAGGGCTCCGACGGTTGATGCTCGTTCCGCTGCTGTTTGATGTTTGAGCGACCCGGGAAGGGCACTGACGCGGTGCTGGTCGGCCTCGACTTCGGCGCGGCCGATTACGACGAAGGCCTGCAGGAAATCGAGCTGCTGGCAGCGAGCGCCGGGGCGGTACCGGGGGCGCTGGTCAAGGGCCGGCGCAGCCGCCCGGACTCGGCGCTCTTTGCCGGCAAGGGCAAGGTCGACGAGATCAGGCAGGTCGTTGCCGCGAGAGGCGCCCAGCTCGTGATATTCAATCACGAGCTGTCCCCGGTGCAGGAGCGCAATCTCGAGCGCATCCTCGGTTGTCGCGTCATCGACCGAGTGAGCCTGATACTGGACATCTTCGCGCAGCGCGCGCGCACCCACGAAGGCAAGCTGCAGGTCGAATTGGCCCAGCTCGAGCACCTTGCGACACGGCTGGTGCGAGGCTGGACCCACCTGGAGCGCCAACGAGGCGGGATCGGCTTGAGGGGACCCGGGGAGACGCAGCTCGAGACCGACCGCCGGCTCCTCGGCAAGCGCGTCAAGGTCCTCAAGGAGAAGCTGGCGAAGGTGCGCGCACAACGGGCGGTGCAGCGCCGCGCGCGCCGGCGCTCGAATCTCGTGCACGCTTCGCTGGTCGGCTATACGAACGCGGGCAAATCCACGCTCTTCAACCGGGTGACCCGGTCGGACGTGTTCGCGATGGATCGCCTGTTCGCGACGCTCGATACGACAACGCGCCGCGTCCATAGCGCTAACGGTGCGGGCGCTGTGCTGTCGGATACGGTCGGGTTCATCCGCCGGCTGCCGCATACGCTCGTCGCCGCGTTTCGCGCGACTCTGGAGGAAACCTCCGAGGCTGACCTGCTGCTGCACGTCGTCGATGCGAGCAGCGAGGACCGCAGCGCGCAGATTGCGGCGGTCAATCAGGTGCTGGAGGAAATCGGAGCAAAGGACGTCCCGCAGGTCATCGTCATGAACAAGATCGACCGCACCCCGCATCCGGCGCGGGTCGAGCGCAACCAGTGTGGTACAATTTCGCGCGTCTGGGTCAGCGCAAAAACCGGCGAGGGAATCGACGGCGTGTGCCTCGCGCTCGAGGAGTTGGCAGCACAGGCTCACGCCGCCGTCGAAACAGACCAATCCGCAGCAGCCTGAAATCAATACGGTTCGACCATGCTGGGTTATTTGAGGACATTCGGCGGCCACGTTCGGGACGGCTCGCTGCGCCTGCTGGGTGCGCTGATGTCGATGAACGATCCCAATTGGGGGCGACGGCCCAACCAGGGACCGCCCGACCTTGACGAGCTGCTGCGCGAATTCAACCGCAAGCTGAACAGTCTCTTCGGCCGGCGCGGCGGGGGAGGCGACGAGCCGCCGCGCGGCGGTGACATGAAACGCTTCGGCGGCGGGGCCGGCCTGCTGCTCGGCCTCATCGTTGTCGTGTGGCTCGCGAGCGGCTTCTACATCGTGTACGAGGGCCAGCGCGGCATCGTGCTGCGCTTCGGCAAGTATGTGGCAACGACGATGCCCGGGCCGCGCTGGCATCTGCCTTATCCCATCGAGTCGGCCGAGGTGGTGAATGTCGACCAGGTGCGCACCGTCGAGGTCGGCTATCGCAACAACGTCAAGAGCAAGGTGCTCAAGGAATCGCTGATGCTGACGGACGACGAGAACATCGTCGACGTGCAATTCGCGGTGCAGTACATCCTGAAGAGCCCCACCGATTTCCTGTTCAACAGCCGCGCGCCCGATGAATCCGTGCTGCAGGCGGCGGAGACGGCGATCCGGGAAATCGTCGGCAAGAACAGCATGGACTTCGTGGTATTCGAGGGTCGGGCAGAGGTCGCGGCGCGCGCCCACAAGCTGATGCAGGAGATTCTCGATCGTTACGGCACGGGCATCAACATCAGCAAGGTCACGATGCAGAACGCGCAGCCGCCCGAGCAGGTGCAGGCCGCCTTCGACGATGCCGTCAAGGCAGGGCAGGACCGCGAGCGCCAGAAGAACGAAGGCCAGGCTTACGCCAACGATGTCATCCCGAGGGCACGCGGGATGGCCGCCCGATTGCAGCAGGAAGCGGAAGGCTACCGTCAGCGCGTCATTGAGCAATCCGAGGGCGACGCTGCCCGCTTCGGCCAGGTCCTGACCGAATACGCCAAGGCCCCGCAGGTCACGCGCGAGCGGCTCTACATCGAGGCGATGCAGCAAATCATGAGCAACACCACGAAAGTGCTGATCGACCAGAAAAGCGGGAGCAATCTGATCTATCTGCCCCTCGACAAGATCATGGAATTGTCACGCAGTGGGGCGGCTGATGCGACGTCGAAGCCGGCGGAGCAGGCGCCGCCGGCGGACGCGTCGACCGCGCGTTCGCGCGAGGCATTCCGCTCGCGCGCGCGGGAGGGGCGCTGATGAGAGCCCCCTTTGGCGCCCTGGTCATCGCGGCGGTGGTTGCCTTGATCATTGCCTCGATGAGCATCTTCGTGGTCGACCAGAGGCAGAACGCGATCGTGTTCCGCCTGGGCGAGGTCATCAGCGTCAAGACGGAACCGGGGCTCTATTTCAAGGTGCCGTTGCTGGACAACGTGCGCACCTTCGACGTGCGGATCCTCACCATCGACACGCCCGAGCCGGAGCGATTCCTGACCTCCGAGAAGAAGAACGTTCTCGTCGACCTCTTCATCAAGTGGCGCATCATCGACGTGCGGCAGTTCTACGTGAGCGTGCAGGGCAATGAAGCGGTCGCGCAGACGCGGCTGCTGCAGACCATCAACGACGGTTTGCGCGCCGAGTTCGGCAATCGTACGGTGCACGAGGTCGTTTCCGGGGAGCGCGACCAGATCATGGACTTGATGCGCAAGAAGGCCAACGAGGATGCGATCAAGATCGGCGTCGAGGTCTATGACGTGAGGTTGAAGCGCGTCGATCTGCCCCAGGAAGTGAGCGAATCGGTCTATCGCCGGATGGAGGCGGAGCGCAAGCGCGTTGCCAACGAGTTGCGCTCCACCGGTGCCGCCGAGTCGGAGAAGATCCGGGCCAACGCCGACCGGCAGCGTGAGGTGATCGTGGCGGAGGCATACCGTGAAGCGGAGAAGATCAAGGGCGAAGGCGACGCGAAGGCCACAGAGATTTACGCCCGCGCCTACCAGGCCAACCCCGAGTTCTACGCTTTCTACCGCAGCCTCCAGGCGTACAAATCGAGCTTCAAGGACAAGAACGACCTTCTGGTGCTTGACCCCAGTTCGGAGTTCTTCAAGTACCTGAAGTCAGGCGGCAGCGGCAAGTAACGGGTGGCCGGGGCGGCGGGCGGTTCCCGGGCCGTTGTTGCGGAGATCTCGATGGGCAGTATCCTGCTGACGGCTATCGCGCTCATGCTGATCATCGAGGGGATCCTGCCCTTCCTGATGCCCACGCTGTGGCGCGAGACCTTTCGCAAGCTGATCGCCATGTCCGACGGGCAGATCCGTTTTCTGGGTTTGAGCTCGATGCTCGTGGGGCTGCTCCTGCTGCTGATCTTGCGCCACTGACATGTCCAGGAACGTCGTGGTGGTCGGTGCCCAGTGGGGCGATGAAGGCAAGGGCAAAATCGTCGACTGGCTCACCGATCACGCCCGTGGCGTCGTCCGCTTCCAGGGCGGACATAACGCCGGTCATACCCTGGTGATCGGCGGCAGGAAGACGATTCTCCACCTCATTCCGTCCGGCATCCTGCGCGAAGGCGTCGCCTGCTACATCGGCAACGGCGTCGTGCTCTCCCCGCACGCACTCGTGGAGGAGATCGATACCCTGACGCAAGCCGGTGTGGATGTGCGCCCGCGGCTGAAGATCAGCGAGGCCTGCCCGCTGATCCTGCCGCACCACGTCGCGCTCGACCAGGCACGCGAGGCAGCGAAGGGCGCGGACAAGATCGGCACCACGGGCCGCGGGATCGGTCCCGCGTACGAGGACAAGGTGGCGCGGCGCGGCTTGCGGCTCCAGGACCTCTTTCACCCGGATCGTTTTGCCGCCAAGCTGAAGGAGGTGCTCGATTTTCACAATTTCGTGCTGAAGAGCTACTTCCACGCCGAGCCGACGGACTATCGCAAGACGCTCGACTCGACGCTGGCGCTTGCCGCGCGCATCGAGCCCATGATCGCGGACGTTCCACGGCTGCTCTACGATGCGCAGCGTGCCGGGCACAATCTGCTGTTCGAGGGTGCGCAGGGCACGCTGCTGGATATCGATCACGGGACCTATCCCTTCGTGACATCCAGCAATTGCGTCGCAGGAGCGGCGGCAGCGGGTGCGGGCATCGGGCCGCAGCACCTGCACTACGTGCTGGGCATCACCAAGGCTTACACGACCCGCGTCGGCTCGGGGCCGTTTCCAACGGAGCTCGACGACGAAATCGGGCGCCAGCTCGCGAGCCGCGGCAACGAGTTCGGCGCCACGACGGGACGTCCGCGGCGCTGCGGCTGGTTCGATGCCGCCGCACTCAAGCGCTCGATACAGATCAACGGCATCACCGGCCTGGGCGTGACGAAGCTCGACGTGCTGGACGGCATGGAAACGGTGCAGCTTGCGACGGGCTATCGTCTCGATGGGGGGGTGAGCGACATTCTCCCCGTCGGGGCGGAGGAACTCTTCGGTTGTGAGCCGATCTACGAGAAGCTGCCGGGATGGAGAGAGAGCACCGTCGGTGTTACGCGGTTCGGCGATCTGCCGGCCGCCGCGCAGGCCTACTTGAAGCGCATCGAGGCGGTGTGCGAGGTGCCGATCGATCTCATTTCGACCGGCGCGGACCGGGAGGAGACGATCGTGCTACACCACCCCTTCGAATGACAATGATGAATGCTGAATGATGAATGATGAATAATGAACAGTTGCCCAATTGATGACGACCCGGAATCTACTCCTCCGCATTCCGTATTCATCATTCCGTATTCATCATTCCGCATTCAGGGGTGGTGCCCAGGAAGGGATTCGAACCCCCACACCATTGCTGGCGCCAGGACCTGAACCTGGTGCGTCTACCAATTCCGCCACCTGGGCGTGAGCGCGCGATTCTAGCCGAAGGCGCCCCGTTTATCAAATGAATCAAGGGAAAACACGCAGATCGTTGCGCGCCCGCGGGCGCCGCGAACGCGCGCCGCGCCACGCGTACGAGGTGCCGGGCCGCGAATCGATCCTTGCGGCATTGAGCGAACGCGGCGTCCCGATCGCGCAAGAGGAACTCGAGCAGCTGCTGAGAGTCGGACGGCACCAGCGCGAAGGGTTTTCACGCCGCATCGCGGCGATGGAACGCGAAGGGGAGATCATGCGCAACCGCCGCAGCGCGATCTGCGTCGTGGCGAAGCTCGATCTCGTGCGCGGCCGGGTCCAGGGTCATGCGGATGGTTTCGGCTTTCTCGTGAGGGATGATGGCGGCCCCGATCTTTTCCTGGGCCCGAAGGAGATGCATCAGGTCCTGCATGGCGACCGTGCCGTGTGCCGCATCGCCGGCGCCGACCGGCGCGCGCGTCCGGAAGGCAAGATCGTCGAAGTGCTGGAGCGGGGCCAGCAGCGGGTCGTCGGGCGGCTCAATCGGGCGCACGGCATTCTGTTCGTCACGCCCGAAGACAAGCGCATCGCGCACGAGTTTCTCATTCCTCCGGACGAAGCGCGCGGAGCAAAGGCCGGCCAGGTCGTAACGGCCGAGATCGTCGCGCAGCCTTCCAAGCATGCGCAGCCCGTCGCGAAAGTCGTCGAAGTGCTCGGCGACTACGCCGACCCGGGCATGGAGGTCGAGGTCGCGCTGCGCAAGCATGCGCTGCCGTACCTGTTTCCGCACCAGACCGAGCGCCTGTGTGGGGCGCTGCCCGATGTGGTCACAGCCGAGGATGGCAAAGGCCGGTCGGACCTCACGCATCTTCCGCTCGTCACCATCGACGGGGAAAGCGCCAGGGACTTCGACGACGCAGTCTACTGCGAGCCGTCGGGCCAGGGCGAGGACACGGGCTTCCGGCTGGTCGTCGCCATTGCCGACGTGAGCCACTATGTGAAGCACGGCGATGCGCTTGATGAGGAGGCGAGGCTGCGCGGCAACTCGGTCTACTTTCCCCGGCGCGTCATCCCGATGCTGCCGGAGAAGCTTTCGAACGGGTTGTGCTCGCTCAATCCCGACGTGCCGCGCCTGGCGGTGGCGTGCGATATGCAGATCGGCGGTAGCGGGGAGATCGAATCGTATCGCTTCTTCCCGGCCGCGATCCGCTCCCACGCGCGGCTCACCTACACGGAGGTCGCGGCCATGCTCGAAAACGAGCCCGGCGCCGCCGCGCGCCGCCGCGCGGGGCTGCTGCCGCACATCCAGGCGCTTTACCGGCTCTACCGGCAGCTCGCGCGGGCGCGTGTGCGGCGCGGCGCCATCGATTTCGAGACGATCGAAACCGAGATGGTCTTCGACGAGCGCGGCAAGATTGCCCGCATCGTGCCGGTCATCCGGAACGACGCGCACCGCCTGATCGAGGAATGCATGCTCGCGGCGAACGTGTGCGCCTCGGACTTTCTGCGGCAGCACCGCCAGGCCATGCTCTACCGGGTTCACGAGGGGCCGACCCCGGAGAAGCTCGCCGCCCTGCGCGATTTTCTGGCCAGCTTCGGGCTTCAGATCGGCGGAGGCGACGAGCCTCACGCGCGCGACTATGCCGAGCTCCTGGAGCGCGTGAAGAGCCGGCCCGACGCGCAGCTCATCCAGACGGTGATGCTCCGTTCCCTGCAGCAAGCTGTTTACAGCCCCGAGAACGTAGGCCACTTCGGCCTCGCCTACGAGTCCTACACGCACTTCACCTCGCCCATCCGGCGCTATCCCGATCTCCTCGTGCATCGCGCTATCAAGGCGGTGCTCCGGAAGCGGCGCTATGATCCCGGAAACTGGAGCGAGCTCGGGCTGCACTGCTCGATGACGGAGCGCCGGGCGGACGATGCCACGCGAGACGTGGAAGCCTGGCTCAAGTGCTACTACATGCAGGACCGGATCGGAGAGACGTTCAAGGGCACCATCAGCGGGATTACACCCTTCGGGGCATTCGTCGCGCTCGACGAGGTCTACGTGGAGGGTCTCGTGCACGTCTCGGAGCTGGGCAACGACTACTTTCATTTCGATGCGGGGCGGCACGCGCTCATGGGCGAACGCACGCGCAAGCGCTTCCGGCTGGGCGACCGCATCGAGGTCAAACTGGTTCGGGTGGATCTGGATGGCCGCAAGATCGACTTTACCCTTGCCGCACGGCCGTGAACGGTAAGCGGTAAGCGGTAAACGGTGAACGGTGATTGGACGATCCTGTGATGCATCGAGAATGCGGGGAATCAGGAAAAATGAAACTCTCATGAGCGTATTGACGTTTCTGCACGTCGGTGTTCTCCGCTCACCGCTCACCGTTTACCGCTCACGCCTCTAGAGCCATGGGCGGGATACGCGTCATCTACGGCTTTCACGCGGTCACGAGCCGGCTGCGCCAGAACGCGGGGAGCGTAAAGGAGGTCCTGATCGACCAGCGCCGGGAGGATCATCGCGCGCGCGAGCTTGCGCGGCTTGCGGGCGAGCGCGGCGTGCGCGTGATCAAGATCGACGCTGCGAGGCTCGACGGCATGACGCACGATGCCCGTCACCAGGGTATCGCGGCGCGCGTCGATACGGCAGGTCCGGCGCGCGACATCGAGAGCGTTCTGGATGCCCTGAGGGAGCCGGCGCTGCTCTTGATTCTCGACGGCGTTACCGACCCCCACAATCTTGGCGCGTGCCTGCGGGTGGCGGACGCCCTGGGCGCCCAGGCCATCATCGCGCCCAAGGACCGGGCGGTCGGAATCAACGCGACGGTCGAGAAGGTCGCAAGCGGCGCGGCCGAGACGGTGCCGTTCATCGCCGTGACCAATCTCGCGCGCACAATGCGCGATCTGAAGGAACGCGGTATCTGGCTGATCGGCGCTGATCAGGATGGCGAGGCGGAACTCTATTCCGTCAGGCTCGACGGGCCGGTCGCGTGGGTCGTCGGCGCGGAGGGCGAGGGCATGCGCCGGCTCACGCGCGAGACTTGCGACGAGATCGTGCGCATTCCGATGGTCGGCACGGTCGAGAGCCTGAACGTCGCAGTGACGGCCGGGATCTGCATTGCCGAAACCCGCCGCCAACGCTCACTGGCGCCGCGCTGAATAATTGCCCAACGTCGTTAGAGCACGTCCAGTCCGACGATTGGCACGCCGGGGTCTCTCCGCAAAGCCGGTCGCGCAGATCGTGGAAGGCACGGGGTGTTGCGGCTGTTCGCGCTGCAAACCGTGGAAGATGAAGGGGATACAGTGAGGGGGGCTTCCCTCCTGGAGGGGGGCGATCTGGGGATTCGCTCATGGACATGAGTAAATTTCAATCATAAAATCATGAAATAACGTCATTTTCCTAGAAACTACCTAAAGAAACGCTTATCTGAACGCGCGCTGTAAAACGAAGGAGCTGGTATTGCTCACCCGGGCTCGACTTGCGGGTTTGCTGATTGCGTGCTCATGCGGGTTCGCGACGACTCCGCTCGTTGCACAGGCTCAGGACGTGCAGGCGCCGATTCCTGCGCCCCGATTTGAGATCAAGCGCTTCGACGTGCAGGGCAATACCTTGCTCTTGCCTGAGGTGGTGGAGGCCGCGCTTTCGCCCTTTACGGGTCTGAACAAGGATTTTGCGGACATCCAGCGCGCGCTGGAGGCGCTGGAGCAGTCCTATCGAGACCGCGGCTATGGAGTGGTGCAGATACTGTTGCCGGAGCAGGACATCACCAAGGGCATCGTGCAGTTCCGCGTGGTGCAGCCGCGCGTTGGCCGCGTTAGCATCGACGGCAACAAGCACTTTGACGACGCGAACGTCCGGCGCAGCCTGCCGACGGTCAACGAGGGGGAGACGCCCAATTCACGGGAGATCGCGCGCAACCTTCAGCTGCTGGGAGAGCATCCGATCAAGCAGACCAACGTGCTGCTGCGCGCGGGGTCCAGGGAAGGCGAGGTCGACGTCAACATCAGGGTCAATGACGAGAAGCCGTGGCGGGGTTTTCTGACGCTGGACGACACCGGAACCAGCGAAACAGGCTATTACCGCGTCGGAATCGGCTACCAGCACTCCAATCTGTTCAATCGCGATCACACGCTGACGGCGCAGTACATCACCTCGCCGACCGAGCCGGACCAGGTTTCGATCTACGGCGCGGGTTACCGTGTGCCTTTCTACGATCTCAACAGCTCGCTCGATCTCATCGCGGGCTACTCGGACGTCGACTCGGGCACGGTGCAGGGACTCTTCAACGTGAGCGGCTCCGGCACGATCGGAATCGCACGCTGGAACTATCTCCTTCCGCGCTGGGGTGAGCTCGAGCAGAAGCTCGCCTTCGGAATCGATTACCGGGACTTCAATAACGATGTCCTTTTTGCCGGGGAACAGCTCGTACCGGACATCACGATCCGCCCCGTGAGCCTCACCTACAGCGGGCTCAGGCGCTACGCGGCGGCGGAGCTGTCCTTTTTCGGGAGCGGCTCAACCAACATACCGGGCGGAAAGGACGGCGACTCGGAGGCGTTTGAGTTGTCCCGCCCGGGAGCCAGCGAAAACTACGCCATCATTCGCGGCGGCTTCAACTACGTGCGCCAGTTCCAGAACGAGTGGCAGACCCGGCTCGGAGCAAACGGCCAGTACACGAACGACCTCCTGGTATCCGGCGAGCAGTTCGGCATTGGCGGTCCCGACTCCGTGCGCGGCTATCTTCTGCGTGAAGTCGCGAACGATCGCGGCTACTCCGGCCAGGCAGAGCTCTATACGCCGGATGTCGCGCGCCGCCTCACGGCGCCTGACGACTTGCGTGTGCGCTTTCTTGTCTTCTACGACTATGGATCAGTCAGCCGCAATGATCCATTGCCCGGGGAAGTCTCCCATGCCGTTCTCGCGAGCACAGGAATCGGTCTGAGGCTGAGCTACGCGAAATCACTCAGTGTTCGCTTCGACGTGGCCAACATCCTGAAGCCGAGCTTCAATCGTGACGAGGGCAGCTGGCGCGCCAGCTTTGCGTTGGCGATCGTTTACTAGCCTTCGTTTTTCAACAGCGGACCCTGCTGCAGCTCGACGTTCACGAAACGGGCAGCCGTGATTCGTGACTTTTATCACGTTTGATTCGCAAATTCGCCTGGGAGCGGGGCGAAACGGGGTGATTCGGCCTTGAGCGAATGGCTGGGTCCACGAACTCTGGTGCAGAATTGAGCTGGTGCGCTGAGGCATCTACTTGCGCACACGCAAAGCGTGACGTTGGCCGGGTATTTGCGTGATCGGAGAGAAAAGTTTCCGAGGTCCGGGGCGCAACGCGAAGCGTTGCTTGAAGTGACCGGATCAGGGAGCCGATTCAATTCGGCACGGGGCTGATGTGAATTTCCGGGAAGAAGAGGCCGGCGGACGGTTTTCCCACCGCATGTCGTCTACTCGACGGTCCAAGGGGCAAGGATGATACCGAGCTGGAGGCTCCGGCGCCGCGGGCTGCGCCCGGCCGCCATTGCGCTTGCAGTTGCGTCGTGTTTTGCCGCGCCAGTTGCGCTGGCGAACCCGACGGGCGCGTCGGTGGCGGCTGGTCAGGTGAGCGTTCGTCAACAGGGCAATCTGCTGCAAATCACCAACAGTCCGAACGCGATCATCAACTGGCAGAGTTTTTCCATCGGAGCGAACGAGGTCACGCGCTTTGTGCAGGGCTCGGCCGCGAGCGCGGTGCTTAACCGGGTGGTGGGGCAGGATCCGTCCTCGATCCTGGGTGCGCTGCAGTCGAACGGGCGCGTGTTTCTGATCAATCCCAACGGCATCGTGTTTGGGGCGAGCGCGCAGGTGGACGTGGCGGGGCTGGTGGCCTCGAGCTTGAACCTGTCGGACGCGGATTTTCTGGGCGGGAAGCTGAAATTCGCCGACACGGTGGGCGCGGGAACTATTGCAAATGAAGGCGCGATCGCGACGCCGAGCGGGGGCCAGGTCTATCTGGTCGGGGCGAGCGTCGAGAACCGGGGGTTGATCAAGAGCCCGCAGGGCGAGGTGGTGCTGGCGGCGGGCAAGCGGGTGGAACTGGTTGATCCGGGCACGCCGACCCTGAGGGTGGAGATCACTGCGCGGGACAATCGTGTGGTGAATCTGGGCGAGATCGCGGCTGAGGCCGGTCGGGTCGGGATCTACGCGGGGTTGGTGAGCCAGGCCGGAGTGATCGAAGCCAGCAGCGCGCAGGCGACTGAAGACGGGCGAATCGTGCTGAAGGCGACGCAGAGCGCAACGCTCGAGGCGGGCAGTCTCACCGCGGCCAGCGGTCGCACTGGCGGGACGATTTCCGTGGAGTCCGGCGACACCACCCTTGTGGCCGGGACGATTGAAGCGAAGGGGAGCGAAGGCAACGGCGGCCGGGTCGAAGTACTGGGTAGCAAAGTGGGCCTCATCGCTGGCGCCCATATCGATGTCTCGGGCGAGGCCGGTGGCGGCACGGCGCTGATGGGGGGCGACTTTCAGGGCAAGAACCCCGACATCCAGAACGCGTATCGCACTTACGTCGGGGCGGAGGCCACGATTGCCGCAGATGCGCTCACAAGCGGTGATGGCGGGCGGGTAATCGTGTGGTCTGATGACACGACCCGCTACTACGGAGGCATCTCGGCGCGCGGCGGCGCGCAGGGCGGTGACGGCGGGTTCGTCGAGGTATCGGGCAAAGCGAATCTGGATTTCAACGGGCGGGTGGATGCTGGCGCGCCGGCGGGTCGAGCCGGGACCCTGTTGCTTGATCCTCAAAGCATCACGATTCAGGACGCCTCCTCGATCCTGCACGACCCGCAGCTGAGCGTGAACACGCCGACCGCAGGCGATCCTCCTGGAGCCGTTTACTTTGCTGATGGCGGTGCCGCCAACTTCGCCCTCAGCGACGAGGCGCTCGAAGCGCAGATCGGCAATGTGGTGCTGCAGGCTACACAGGACATCACCGTCTCAACCCCGATTAGCGGCGGCCTTAACTTCGTCAACCAGACGGCGGGAACGCGAGTCGTGTTTCAAGCGGGCCGGGATATCACAATCCACTCGCCCGTTACGACCCACGGCGGCGACCTCTCTCTTGAGGCGGATTCGCCGCACTTGCCAGCGGGCGGCGGCGACGGGACCGGGCAGGTCCGGATCAATGCCGCAATCAGCACCCGTGGCAGCAGCGCGAGCGGCGGCTTGATCACACTGATCGGGGGGGGAAACTCCGTCAATGGGGGTTTTGCCATTGCCAATGATGTTCTGGCCGGAACCGGCGGGATTCAGATTTCCCTCAGCGCAGCCGGCACGCTGAACCTGGGAGTCGGCGCGCTCGGCGCCACGCAGCTTTCCAGTGCTGACATTGCGCGCCTTCAATCCACCGGTGCGCTGGTGATCGGACGGGCGACAAGCGGTGGTGACGATGGGCTCGGCCTCAATGCGCAGCTACTCACCGTCAACTCGATCAGCAACAACACCGCGGGTGCGATTCCCCTTACCGCACAATCGGGAACCTCGTTTCAACTGGTTGCCGGGGCGGGCGGAATGACGCTCGAGCGCCCGATCATTGCCCACCAGGACGTTGTCATTGCAACCTCCGGCACCGTTGCGATCAATGATACGATCGATACGACCGCGGGCAATAACACTGTAACGATCAATGCCGGCAGTCTGGTGTTTGGGCCAAGCGGAGTGATCAATGTCGGGACCGGATCCTGCTCGCTGAACGGAGGAGTGTGTTCCGGTTCCAGCGGTTCGGGCGGGCCGGGCAGCGGCTCGAGCGGCCTGCCCCCTGACCTTGAGCCGGAATCCACACAACCCGAAAATGTCGTTGTGAGCGCAACCGATCAGGCGGTGACGCCGCCGCCGCCCATTACAGCGGGGACCGAGGATAGCGAGGAAGAAGACCCCGCGGTCAAGAAGAAGGCGGTTTGCACCGGAAGCAGCCAAGGCCAGGCCGCCGCAAGCGCCGCCGTCGGAGGAAGCTTCAGCCGCCGGTGCACGAGCCGGGGCTGCTTTTAACGTTTGCGAGTTGAGGTTTTGTCCGTGTCGTTCCGTGTGATTCCGTGGCTAAGGATTTCAGCCCTTGGCGAGGGTTTGAACTCGCCAAAAGCTCCTGTATAATCCGCGACTTCATGAATTCGGCTCTCGGCCGAGTTCCTTTTCCTTGCTCCACCGTGCACGCATCCCGGGGAGCTTTACCCATAAGGAGGCAGTGAATGCGTCATTACGAGATCGTGTTCATCGTCCATCCGGACCAGAGCGAGCAGGTGCCGGGAATGGTCGATCGCTACCGCCAGATGGTGACCGGGCGCAACGGCAAGATCCACCGCCTGGAAGACTGGGGCCGTCGCCAGCTGGCCTTTCCCCTGGAGAAGGTGCACAAGGCGCACTACGTTCTGATGAACGTGGAGTGCGACGCCGAGACGCTGGGCGAGCTTCAGCACGCGTTCAAGTTCAACGACGCGGTGCTCCGCCATCTCATCGTCAAGATGGAAGAAGCGGTGACCACGCCTTCGCCGATGATGAAGGAAGAGAAGTCGCGGTCGCTCGCCGCGCCGGCGGCGGAAGGAGCCCGGCCCGGCCCGGCTCCGTCGGCGCCCGCGGCGGCGGAATCGGCCAGCTAGCGGATGTGAACGCGGTCGCGCTCCGCGGTCAGCTGACCGAGGTCGAGCCGCTGCGCCATACCCCGGCCGGCATTCCGCTCCTGCACTTCCGGCTGCAGCACCGGTCGCTGCAGAGCGAGGCGGGCTTCCGGCGGCAGGTCGAATGCGAGATGAGCGCGGTGGCGATGGGCGAGGTGGCGGTCAAGCTGGCGCGGGTCAAGGCGGGGCAGACAGTGAATGTGCGCGGGTTCCTCAACCGCAGGAACCGGATGAGCAGGCAGATTATCCTGCACGCAATCGAAGCGGAGATTTCAGAGGACGACGGACATGGCGATGGGAAGGCAGGGTAGATCCGGCGGCAGAGGCGGCCGCGGCAAGGGCAAGGGCGGAAAGTTCACCAAGGGTCGCGACGGACGGGGGCGAGGGCAGCTCTTCCGGCGCCGCAAGTTCTGCCGCTTCACCGCGGAAGGGATCAAGCAGGTCGATTACAAGGATATCAATCTGCTCAAAGACTTCATCAACGAGAACGGCAAGATCATTCCGGCTCGCATCACCGGCACGAAGGCCCGCTACCAGCGGCAGCTGTCGGTCGCGATCAAGCGCGCGCGGTATCTGGCGCTGCTTCATTACACCGATCTGCATTGAGAATCCGTGAATCGTGACGGGAGCACACGCATGCAAGTGATATTGCTTGAGAAAATTGCGAACCTCGGCCAGCTGGGCGAGATCGTGAAGGTCAAGGACGGCTTTGCGCGCAATTATCTGATCCCTCACGGCAAAGCGAAGCGCGCCACGGCCGGAAATCTCGCCGAGTTCGAGCAGCGCCGCGCTGAGTTGGAAAAAGCGCAGGCCGAAGCCCTTTCGCAGGCCCAGGAAAAGGCAGCGGAACTGGAGGGCATGACAGTGCAGGTGACGCAGAAGGCCGGCGTGGACGGCAAACTGTTTGGCTCCGTTAGCAATATCGATGTCGCCGACGCGCTGAAGGCCCGGGGCGTCGAAGTGCCGCGGGCGATGATCCGCATGCCGCAGGGACCGCTCAAGATGGTAGGCGATCACCCGATCAAGGTTGCGCTCCACGCAGACGTTGTCGTCACGGTCACGGTCGCCGTGGTGGCTGAACAGTAAAGCCAATCGAAACAACAGAGAATTTTTTTTTGGGAAAAGGGCTGGCGACAGCCCTTTTTTTTCTGTAAATTTCTGCTTCAGGCGTTCGCGGCACGGGCGCGCGTCGCTAACCCCCCAGAGAATATTCAAGAGACTGCGAGAGAGCAGCGGCACGCGTCATGGCACAAGTCACCTCGATCGCCAAGGACGCGCAGCTCGACGCCGCGCGGTTGCCGCCGCAATCGATCGAGGCCGAGCAGTCGATGCTTGGCGGACTGTTGCTGGACAACACGGCGTGGGACCGCATCGCCGACCTTGTGTCCCCTGCGGACTTTTACCGGGCCGACCATCGCCTCATCTTCGAGCACATCGGGCTGCTGATCGAGAATGCGCGGCCCGCCGACGCGCTGACGGTCGCGGAGAGCCTGGAGCGCAGCGGGCGCCTCGCGGAAGTGGGCGGGCAGGCCTACCTCGGCACGCTGGCCGCCAATACCCCGAGTGCCGCGAACATCCGCCGCTACGGGGAGATCGTGCGCGAGCGCTCGGTCATGCGCAATCTCGCCGCGATCGGCACGGAAATTGCAGATTCGGCCTATAACCCGCTCGGGCGTGACGCAAAGGCGCTCCTCGACGACGCCGAAAGCAAGATCTTCCGCATCGCCGAGTCGGGCTCGAAGTCGAGGCAGGGATTCGTCAAGATCGACCCGCTGCTGACCGAGACCGTGGAGCGGGTCGACGTCCTCTACAACCGCGAGAACAAGGACGACGTCATCGGGCTCGCGACGGGCTTCGTCGATCTGGACCGCATGACGTCCGGCCTGCAGCAGGGGGATCTCATCATCATCGCGGCGCGGCCTTCCATGGGCAAGACGGCGCTCGCGATGAACGTGGTCGAGCACGCTGCATTGCATCTCAGGAAGGCGGTCGCGGTGTTCAGCATGGAAATGTCAGGCGCTCAGCTCGCAATGCGCATGATCGGCTCGGTCGGGCGCTTCGACCAGCATGAGCTCCGGACCGGCACGTTCAAGGAGGACGACTGGTCGCGGCTGGTGGACGCTGTCGGCCGGCTGAACGAGACGGAGATTTTCATCGATGACACGGCAGGCCTCAACGCGCTCGAGGTCCGGTCGCGGGCGCGTCGCCTGCACCGCCAGTGCGGCGGGCTCTCGCTCATCGTGGTCGACTACCTCCAGCTCATGTCGTCCAGCGGTCGCGAGGAGAACCGCGCGACCGAAATTGCCGAGATATCGCGCTCCCTGAAGGGGTTGGCGAAGGAGCTCAAGGTTCCCGTGGTCGCGCTGTCGCAGTTGAATCGCAGCGTGGAATCCCGCCAGGACAAGCGTCCGATGATGTCGGACCTGCGCGAGTCGGGGGCAATCGAGCAGGACGCCGATCTCATCCTCTTCATCTATCGGGACGAGGTCTACAATCCCGAGTCGCCCAATCGCGGGATGGCGGAGATCATACTCGCGAAGCAACGCAACGGCCCGACCGGCAAGCTGACGCTGACGTTCCTCGGCAAGTACACCCGCTTCGAGAATTACGCGGGGAGCGACCGCTTCTAACGCGGTTAGAGCGCTTCGGCGGCGTGATCCGCCAGCCGCGAGCGCTCGCCCCGGGTCAGCGTGACGTGCCCGCTGTGCGCCCAGCCTTTCATCCGGTCGACGACGTAGGTGAGCCCCGAGCTGCCTTCGGTCAAGTAGGGCGTGTCGATCTGCGCGATGTTGCCGAGGCAGATCACCTTGGTGCCGGGGCCGGCGCGGGTGATGAGCGTCTTCATCTGCTTCGGCGTCAGGTTCTGCGCCTCGTCGATGATCAGATACTTGTGGATGAAGGTGCGCCCGCGCATGAAGTTGAGCGATTTCACCTTGATGCGCGAGCGTATGAGATCGCGCGTGGCCGCACGGCCCCATTCGCCGGCCTCGTCGTCGGTCTTGTTCAGCACGTCGAGATTGTCCTCGAGCGCCCCCATCCACGGGTTCATCTTCTCCTCCTCGGTCCCGGGGAGAAAGCCGATGTCCTCTCCCACGGGCACGGTCACGCGGGTCATGATGATCTCGGTGTAGATCTTGTGCTCGAGCGTCTGCATCAGGCCCGCGGCCAGCGTGAGCAGCGTCTTCCCAGTTCCGGCCTGGCCCAGCAGGGTCACGAAATCGACCTGCGGATTCATGAGCGCATTCAGCGCAAAGATCTGCTCGCGGTTGCGCGCCGTGATGCCCCACACGTTGTGGCGCTGCTGCGCGTAGTCCCGCAGCGTCTCGAGGATCGCGGTCTTGCCGTTCGCCTCCTTGACCTGCGCGTAGAAGGGGCGGTCGCCCTCGAGGTAGACGAACTCGTTGACCAGCAGCCTGGAGCAGAGCGGGCCGCGGACGCGGTAGAAGGTGTGGCCTCCCTGCTGCCAGGATTCCATGTCGCGTCCGTGCCGCTCCCAGAAATCGGCAGGCAGCTCGCGCGTGCCGGTGTACAGAAGATCGGTGTCCTCCAGCACCTTGTCGTTGAAATAGTCCTCGGCCGCAAGCCCCAGCGCATGCGCCTTGATGCGCATGTTGATGTCCTTCGATACGAGAATGACCTCGCGCCCGGGGTGGGTGTCCTGCAGATGCCGCACAACGGCGAGGATCTGGTTGTCGACCTTGCCGCTCGCCAGCCGCGCCGGCAGCTCCCCGTTGATCGCCTCGGTCTGGAGGAAAACCCGGCCGGTCGCAGACTTGTCGCCATGGACCGCGAGGGCGATGCCGTTGGCGATGCTGTCGTCCGATTGGCTGATCAGCTCATCGAGAAAGCGGCTTGCCTGCCGCGCATTGCGCGAGACTTCCGACATGCCTTTCTTGTTGTTGTCGAGCTCCTCCAGGATGGCCATCGGGATGTAGAGATCATGCTCCTGGAAGCGAAAGAGGCAGGTGGGATCGTGCATCAGGACATTGGTGTCGAGGACGAAGAGCCTGGTTGCAGCCGATGGAAGACGGCTGACGACGGCGGTGGTCTTGCGGTGGATCATGGACCTTGAACCTTCACGTGAGCGTCTTGACGAACGCGAGCACCTCCTGCGCATGCCCCGGAACCTTGACGCCGCGCCACTCGCGCCGGACGGTCCCCGCAGCGTCGATCACGAACGTGCTGCGCTCGATGCCGCGCACTTTTCTGCCATACATGTTTTTCATCTTGATGACGGAGAACGCCTTGCAGGCGGCCTCGTCGGAATCAGACAAGAGCTCGAAGGGGAACCGCATCTTCGTCTTGAAGTTCTCGTGCGACTTCAGGCTGTCGCGCGAGATGCCGTAAATCGCGCACCCGATGCGCTTGAATTCCGGGTAGAGGTCGCGAAACTGCTGGCCTTCGGCCGTGCAGCCGGGTGTGTTGTCCTTCGGGTAGAAGTAGAGGACGAGGGGCTTGCCCTTGGCGCTGGAGAGGCGGAAATTCTCACCGCCTGTAGCCGGCAGTTCGAAGTCAGGCGCTGGCTGATCTAGCATTCTTCACGTCGGGCACCCGTCGTGCGACGGCCCCGGTTAATGTTGACCGAAAGAGGCGGGCGGCGCAAGTTACGCGAGAAATTCCCTGCCTTGCGCGCATACCGGCGCCGGCGAGCCCGGCAACGCAAGCGTGTCCACCACGCTGCGCGGCAGCCCTGCGACGTCAAGCCCGGCCGCATAGTCCTTGAGCGCCACCAGCTCGTAGCCGAGCGCCTGCCAGCCCGACAGCAGCGCGCGCAGCGCGGGCTCGTAGAGCGTGCCTTCCACCTCTGCCCGCAGGGTATAGACATGGCCGTTGGCCGGAGGATCGCGGCTCAGTTCCAGCAGGCGCTCCGGAGCGGTTGCCGCAGTGACGCCCTCCAAGCCGATCACCTCGTCGAGCGTGGGCAGCGTCGTGGGCAGTTGAGGGCAGGCCACGATCTCGCCATCTAGGATCGGCACGAACGGGCCGCTGCCGCGCGTGTCGGAGCCGTGCCTGAAACCGAGCCGCTGCGTTTCCCGGAATGCATAGCGGCTCATTCGCCAGCCCGGCGCGCCGTGCGTGAGCGCCGGGGCCCCGATGATCTCCTCGAAACGCGCGCAGGCACGGGACATCGCTTCATGTATCCAGCGCGCATCCGCCCGCACCGCATGCCGCAGCCAGGCGGCCCGATCATAGGCGTGAATGCCAGCCTCGAAGCCTTCTTCGGTGACGGCGCGCATGACGTCCGCGCAGCGCTCGCCGATGTCCGTGGCCGGCAGGAGCGTTCCCGAGAGCATCGCCGCGAGCCCGTAGCAGCGAAATCGGGGCACGCGCGGGAGCGCGCCCAGGGCGCGGCCAGTCCGGTCGGGCCCGAGGCTGAAGAGGAACGTTGCGCCCGCGCCATGCTCTTTCAGCAGTGCGGCAAGGCGCGGCACGGCGCGCTGCGTGCCGCGCAATGTGGCGACCTCGATACGGAGCGCGAGCTTCACAACTGCCGTGAAACGTGAAACGTGAAACGTGAAACGAGCAGGCTCGCCTGCAGTCGTCCTTCAGTCATTTTTCTCCGCTTCGATGCACTGCCGCGTCAGCCTGCCGAACTCGCGTTCGTCCGCGCTGTGGGCTTCGAGCTTCACGGCGCGCGGCAGAGTTGGGTAGTGCCTGGCAATGGCACGCGAGTACGCCGGATCGTAGTGTTTGACGAGAAGATCGTCGATCAACTCCTCCCACCGGCGCGCGAGCGCAAGCTCGCGCCAGCGCTCGATCACGGCATGGCCGTGCAGGGGCGTGAGGCACTCGAGCCGCGCGATGAGAATCTCAGGCTGGTCGAGGAAATGGCCGTACTCTTCCTTCAGCAGCGCGACCCGCACGGGCACCGGGGCTTCGATCACGACACAGTCGCTCGTCCACATCGATTCGATCAGCGCCTCAGGCACACGCAGATTACCGACTTTCCTGCTTTCGGCCTCCACGTAGACGGTGCGCGCGGTGTCGAATCCGCGGAGCGTACCCCAGATCCGGCTCTCGAAGAGCTTCTGCGGCGGCTGCGTTTCATCGGGGAGGTCACCGAGCACCGAGCCTCGATGAACGGCGAGGGCTTCGAGATCCAGGACCTGGCAGCCCGCCTCGCGCAGCGCCCGCAGAAGGCGGCTCTTGCCCGTGCCCGTGAGCCCGCAAAGCACGCGCCAGCTGAACTGGCGCGGCAGCGTCGAGAGATCCCCCACCACGGCGCGGCGATAGGCCTTGTAGCCGCCCTCGAGCCGGCCCGCCTGCCAGCCGACCTGGGCGAGAACGTGGGCAAAGGCCCCGCTCCTCTCGCCGCCGCGCCAGCAGTAGAGCAGCGGGCGCCAGCTTCGCGGGCGATCGAGGAAATGCGCCTCGATGTGGCGGGAGATGTTCGCGCTGACAAGTGCCGCGCCGATCTTCTTGGCTTCGAAGGCGGACACCTGCTTGTAGATCGTGCCGACGCGGGCGCGCTCGGCGTTGTTGAGCACCGGGCAGTTCAGCGCGTCCGGAACGTGGTCCTCCGCAAACTCGGCTTCGGAGCGAACATCGATGATCTCGTCAAACCCGGTGAGTTGTGCTACGGTAACAGTCGAGGGTCCACGCACGGAATTTCCTGTCGAATCGCGCTTATTTGCTGCGCCCGTTGGTGTAATTTGTGCGCGTCTGCGCAGAGTTTAAGATAAATTTCGATGAATAAACCATCTGAAACCCCGCGCGTCCGCCTGACGCAACTGTCGCATGGCGGCGGGTGAGGGTGCAAGCTCACGCCAGCGTTGCTGAGCGAAGTGTTGGCGGGCACGCCGGCCGCGGGAATCTTTCCGGATCTCCTGGTCGGCAAGGAGTCGAGTGACGACGCGGCCGTCTATCGCCTGAACGATGCGCAGGCGGTCGTCGCGACCACCGATTTTTTCATGCCCATCGTCGATGATCCCTACGATTTCGGTTGCATCGCCGCCTCCAACGCGATCTCGGACATCTACGCGATGGGCGGGAAGCCCTTCCTCGCGCTCGCTCTGCTCGGTGTCCCCATCGGCAAGCTTCCGATGGAGGACATCCAGCGCATCGTGGCCGGCGGGCACGACGTTTGCGCCCGGGTGGGTGTGCCGATCGGCGGCGGGCATTCGATCGACGCGCCGGAGCCCATGTACGGCCTCGTCGTGCTCGGGCTCGTCAAGCCGGACGAGGTGAAGCGCAACGATCAAGCGCGCGCGGGCGACGTGCTCATCCTGGGCAAGGGGCTCGGCATCGGCATTCTCAGCGCCGCGCTCAAGAAGGGCGAGTTGAAGGACAAGGCGTACCGGCAGATGCGCGAGACGGCGACGCAGCTCAACACGCCCGGGCTCGACCTCGCGGCGATGCCGGGCGTGCATGCCATGACGGATGTCACGGGCTTCGGGCTGCTGGGCCATCTCCTCGAGATCTGCCGCGGCTCGAAACTTGCGGCGCGACTCGATTTTGACGCCGTTCCGTTGCTCTCGGCGGCGAGGCATCTCGCCGAAGCCGGCTACAGGACGGGTGCGGGAGATCGCAACTGGTCAAGCTACAGCGCATCGGTCGAGCTGCCGGGGGCGAGCCCGGCCTGGCACCGCGCGATGCTCACCGATCCCCAGACGAGCGGGGGGCTGCTGGTCGCGTGCGACGCGGCGAGCGTGCCGGCCGTACTCGAGGTCTTCCGGGCACAGGACTTCAAGCAGGCGGCCGTCATTGGCTCGTTCTCGGCGGGCGAGCCGCGCGTGATCGTGAGCTGACGCTCACACCTCGTAAAACGTAAAACGTGAAACGCGAACGCCCCTTGACCAGTCGGCCGACACGTTTCACGTTTAACGTTTAACGTTTCACGGGTTCTTGAGCAAGGGCTCGAGCTTCGGCCAGATGTTATCCAGTATCAGCGGCTGCGCGGCCGCGCTCGGGTGGATGTTGTCCGGCTGCATCAGCTCGCGGCGCTCGCCGATGTCTTTGAGGATGTAGGGCACGAGCGGCACGCGATGGCGCTCGGCAACCTCCGAGAACGCCGCCTCGAACTCGCGCACATAATGCGCCCCGTAATTCGGCGGGACCCGCACGCCGACGAGAAGGACGCGGGCACCGCGCGCCTTCGCGCGTTCGACGATGCGCGACAGGTTGTCCTTCATCTGGGCCGTTGGAAGCCCGCGCAGGCCGTCGTTGCCGCCGAGCGCGACGACGACGACGTCGGGCTGCGTGCGCGCCAGGAGCTCGGGCGTCCGGACCGCTCCACCGCTCGTCGTCTCGCCCGAAATACTGGCATTCACGACGTTATAATCGAACCTTTTTTGCCGCAGACGCTCTTCCAGCAGGGTGACCCAGCCTTCGCGCGCGCCCATTCCGTACGCGGCGGAAAGGCTGTCACCGATGACGAGCAGCGTGGCGCCATGAGCGCACGCGCTCAGGAGCAGCAACAGAATCGCCGACCCCAGCTTTTTCATGATCAAACACCCAGACGAACCGATTGTCGTGGCTTCGGGGCTGAGCAAGGTCGTCCCGAACGGTGACACCACTTTGGCGATTTTGCAGGATATTGACCTCGCGGTCATGCCCGGAGAAGCGGTGGCAGTGGTCGGCGCATCGGGCTCCGGCAAGTCGACGCTCCTGGGTCTTCTCGCGGGACTCGACACTCCGTCGAGCGGATCCGTCCGGCTCGACGCGACGGACCTCTTTGCCCTGGATGAGGACGGGCGGGCGGCGCTGCGCAAGCGAATGGTCGGTTTCGTCTTTCAATCCTTTCAGCTGCTTGCGCCCTTGACCGCGCTCGAGAACGTGATGGTGCCGCTCGAGCTGGCCGGCCGCAGCGACGCGGAGAGCCTTGCGCGCGCGATGCTCACGCGGGTAGGGCTCGGCGACCGGTTGAATCACTACCCCAGATATTTGTCCGGCGGCGAGCAGCAGCGCGTTGCGCTGGCGCGCGCGTTCGTCGTTGAACCGAGAGTGCTCTTTGCCGATGAGCCCACCGGGAACCTCGACGCGTCCACGGGGGCGGGGATCATCGATCTGCTGTTCGATCTCAATACGGAGCGCGGGGCGACGCTCGTGCTCGTCACGCACGATGAGATGGTGGCGCGCCGCTGCACGCGGCAGATCCGCCTCGCCGGCGGGCGCATCGTCGATGGAGACGCGTGATAGCGCGCCTCACCATGTCGCTGCGCATGCTGGCACGCGACTGGCGCGCGGGCGAGTTGAAGCTTCTCGGGCTCGCGCTCGTCATCGCCGTGACGAGCGTAACGGGCGTGTCATTTTTTGCCGACCGCGTGCGGCAGGCGCTCCTTCGCGATGCACACCAGTTGCTCGGCGGCGACCTTCTCATCACCGCCGATCATCCCCTCGACCGGGCGTTCGCGGAGGAGGCCCTGCGGCGCGGTCTCACGGTCGCTTCCCGCACGCGCTTCATCAGCATGTCGCGGCGCGGCGAGGCAACCCAGCTGACCGGCGTCAAGGCGGTGACGGAGGGCTACCCTTTGCGCGGGAAGCTGCGTATTGCGCCGGCGGCCAATGCTCCCGACGCCGAAGCGAAAGGCATACCCGCCCCGGGAACCGTATGGGTCGACGAGCGGCTCGCCAGCGCACTCAATGCCGCAACGGAATCGCGCCTCGAGCTGGGCGCCGCAGCGTTTACGGTGTCGGCAATCATCACGCTCGAACCGGACCGCGGGGTGAGCTTCTTCAACCTCGCCCCGCGGCTCATCATGAACGAGTCCGATCTGCCGCGAACCGGGTTGATCCAGGTCGGCAGCCGGGTGCGCTACGCGCTGCTTATCGCGGGCGAGCCAGAGGTCGTCGACGGGTATGAACGCTGGGCCAGGACGCGCCTTGCGCGCGGCGAAAGCGTGCAGGGACTGGAGTCCGCGCGTCCGGAAATCAGCGTGGGACTGGAACGTGCCCAGCAGTTCCTGGGGCTGACGGCATTGCTGGCTGTCATGCTGGCGGCGGTTGCGATCGGGCTTGCGACGCGACGCTACAGCCAGCGCCATCTCGACAACTACGCGGTCATGCGTTGTCTCGGCGCAGGCCAGTGGCAGCTCTTCGCGCTCTTTGCCTGGGAGTTCGTGGTACTCGGCGCGATCGCAGCCGCGGTGGGGTGCGCGCTCGGTTTCGCAACGCAACAGCTCCTCGCGGGCGGGCTGACCGAATTCGTCGCCATCCGTTTGCCGCCACCCTCGGTGCTCCCGGCGGCCCAGGGGGTCGTGCTGGCTTTCGTGCTGCTGCTGGGTTTTGCGCTGCCGCCCCTCTTGCAGCTGAAAGACGTGCCCGCTTTGCGCGTCCTGCGCCGGGATATCGGTCGTCCCCGCGAGCGCCAGCTGATCGCCTATGCGGTGGGCCTGGCCGCACTGACGGGCCTCATATTCTGGCAGGCCGGGAATGTGAAGCTTGGAGCCTACGTCCTCGGCGGATTCACGGCGGCGGCGATCATGTTCGCCGCCATCGGCTACGGCGGCCTGCGGGCTGCTGCACGGGCCGGACGATGGGGCGGCGTTGCCTGGCGCTACGGTTTTGCCAACCTCGGGCGCCGCGCGCGTTCCGGCGCCATCCAGATTCTTGCTCTCGCGCTCGGATTGACCGCGATCCTGCTGCTTAGCGTCACGCGCGCGGATCTGCTCGCGGCATGGCGCGCCAAGACGCCGCCCGACGCGCCCAACCGCTTTATCCTCAACATCCAACCCGGGCAGCGCGCACCGATTGCGCGCTTTTTCCGCGAGCACGGCCTCCCCGGGCCTGTGATCTATCCCATGGTGCGCGGGCGCCTCGTCGCGATCAACGGGAAAGAAGTCAGCGCCGAGCGCTACGAAGAGCTGCGGACCAGGCGCCTGGTTGAACGCGAATTCAATCTCTCTTTCATGGACGCGCTGCCGTCGCATAACCGCGTGAGCGCCGGCCGGTGGTTTACCCCGGAAGACCGCGCGCGGGGCGCATTCTCGGTGGAGGAGGGCATCGCGCGCACGCTTGGAATCGAGCTGGGCGACCGCCTGGCCTGGTCGGTGGGCGGGCGCAGTTTTTCAGCGCCGGTCACCAATATCCGGCGACTCGACTGGGACTCGATGCAGGTCAACTTCTTTGTCATTACCACGCCGCCGTTGCTCGAGCCATTTCCGACAAGTTATCTCACGAGCTTTCACCTGCCGGACGCCGATGCGCCCGCGATGGGTCAGCTCGCGCAGGCGTTCCCGAATCTCACGATCGTGGACATGAGCCTCATCCTGCGCCAGGTGCTGGGGGTGATCGAGAAGATCGTGCAGGCGGTCCAGGTTGTCTTCCTGTTCGCTCTTGCGGCCGGGGTGCTCGTGCTCTTCGCCGCGCTGATGGCCACCGAGGACGAGCGCGTGCGCGAGGCGGCGCTGCTGCGGGCGCTTGGGGCAAGCCGCGCCCAGGTCGCCGCCGCCCAGCGCATCGAGTTCCTGGCGATCGGGCTCGTCGCAGGAATCCTGTCAGCCGCAGGCGCCGCCGCGATCGGGACATTGATCGCAGAACGGGTCCTCAACCTCCCCTACACGGTGAGCCCGTGGTTGTGGGTGCTGGGGCCGGCGCTCGGGGGGGCCTGCGTGGCACTCCACGCGTTCGCAGGCGCGCGCGCCGCGCTCTCGCGCCCGCCGGTGGCGGCGCTGCGGGAGGCCGAGTAGCGCGCGCGAGGCGGTATACTTGCACAACTTGGAATCCGGGCTCGACATCGCGATCGTGATCGGCCTCCTGGCGCTGCTGGGACTGGTCGTGGCCCTCTTCCTCAAGCTTGCGTCGCTCGAGCGCTCCCGGGCTGCCCAGCATGGGGAGCTTCTCGAGGAGAAGCATCGCGCGATGCTGCGCGACCTGCACGAAGGTCTTGCGAGCCAGTCCGATCGGGTAGGCGCGGTCCTTGGCGAGAGCTCGGAGCGGTTGCGCGCGCGCGTCGCCGACGAGCTAACGCAGACGCGCGAGTCGGTGCACGCGCTGCAGCTCGCCCTCGCGCGCAGCCTCTCCGAGAGCCGCGAGGCGATGCTCGTGCGGGTCACGGAAGCGACCCAGTCCCTGACAGGCAAGGTGGACGAGCGCCTCGAGCAGATCGCGGGCAAGGTGAACGAGCGCCTCGAGGAGGGCTTCAAGAAAACCAACGAGACGTTCGTGAGCGTCATGGCCCGTCTCGCGACGATCGACGAGGCGCAGAAGAAGATCGAGACTTTGACGGGCAGCGTCGTGAGCCTCCAGGAGCTGCTCGGCGACAAGCACTCGCGCGGCGCCTTTGGAGAAGTTCAGCTCGAGGCGCTGGTGCGCAATGTGCTGCCGCCCGCGGCCTTCGAGATGCAGTACACGCTCTCCAACGGAACGCGCGCGGACTGCGTTCTGAGGCTGCCCGACCCGACCGGCCTCGTGTGCATCGATTCCAAGTTCCCCCTCGAGAATTACCACCGGATGCTCGCCCCGGACGCAAACGATGTCGACCGCGCGCTCGCGCAGCGCCAGTTTCGCGCGGACATCAGGAAGCACATCGATGACATCGCGCGCAAGTACATCGTGGCGAACGAGACCTCGGACGGCGCGGTCATGTTCGTGCCGGCCGAAGCCGTGTTCGCGGAAATCCATGCCTATCATGGCGAAGTCGTCGACTACGCCAACGGCAAGCGGGTATGGATCGTGTCTCCCACCACCATGATGGCGGTGCTCAATACAGCGCGCGCGGTGCTGAAGGACGTGGAGACGCGCAAGCAGATCCACGTCATCCGCGAGGCGCTCGCGCGCCTGGCGGTGGAGTTCAACCGGTTCGACGACCGGTTGAAGGACCTTGCCCGGCATATCCGCCAGGCCCATGAGGACATGGAGAAAATCCAGGTGACCGGGGGCAAGATCACGCAGCAGTTCCTGCGCATCGAGTCGGCCGAGCTCGATCCGGCGGAGTCGAAGCCCGTCAATGTCGTCGAGCTGCGGGAGGAAAACAAGGGGAGCAAGTGACGAAAGATGCAATGGATCAGAAACTGGCGTCGCAAGCGGATTCTCGGGCGCACCGCACTCGACGAGACACTGTGGCGCTCGGTCATTGCGCGCTATCCCTTCACGCGCGCGCTCTCGGAGCCGGAGCGCGCGCGGCTGCGCGAGCGCGCGATTCTGTTTCTGCACGAGAAATCCATTGCCGGCGCGGGCGGCCTCGAGGTGCGTGACGAAATACGCATGTGCGTCGCGGCCCAGGCCTGTATGCTCGTGCTCGATCTCGATTTCGATTTTTTCCGGGGGTGGACGGAGGTGATCGTATATCCCGACGAGTTCATCGTCGACTACGAGTACGTTGACGAAGACGGCATCGCTCACCGCGTAAACGCCCCCTTGTCGGGAGAGTCATGGCTCGAGGGGCCGGTCATTCTTTCGTGGGCCGATGCAGAGCGGGGCGGCGACGGGGGCGGCTACAATGTCGTGATTCACGAGTTCGCCCATAAGCTCGACATGCTGAACGGAGATGCGAACGGTTTCCCGCCGCTGCATGCCGACATGGTCCCGCAACGCTGGTCCAGTGTTTTCAGCGCTGCGTACGATGATTTCTGTGCGCGCGTCGAGCGCAGGGAGGACACCGCGATCGATCCGTATGCCGCTGAAAACCCTGGAGAATTCTTCGCGGTGGTCAGCGAGGCGTTCTTCGAGGCGCCGGCTGCCGTGAGCGGCGAGTATCCGGAAGTCTATGGCCAGCTGGTGTCGTTCTACCGCCAGGATCCCGGGCGGCGCCTGTCGGAGTCGGAAGCAGGAATGTCGTGAACAAGATCGGTCCCGCAAAGGCCTCCATGAATGCACCCAAGCCCCGGTCGCAATACCTGCTGGTTTTCAGTTTCGGTCTGCTCCTGCTGGTCCTGACGGCGCTGATGGCGCTGGGGATGACGCGGATCGAATCGTTCAACAGCCAGCTGAACGAGCTGACCGACGCGCAAAGCCGTAACATCGGCACCGTCTCGGAGCTCTTCCTGAGCAACGGCAACCGCGTCTCGAGCATAGACCGCATGTTCGCGGCGACGACACCGGAGGAACGGGGGCAGGTGCATGCCGAGTATCGCCGCGCGATCAAGCAGTACGAGAACGCGGTTGCGCGCCTGGGCGCGCTGCCGGTTTCGGATGCGAGCCGTGCGGCACGCGATGACGCGATCAAGGCCGCTGCGCGTGCGCGAAGTGTCGGGGAGGAGATCGCCCGGCTGCTCCTGAAGGGAGAGGTCGCGCCGGCCTCGGAGCTCAACCTCACGAAGGCGGTGCTCACGGACAGCCGGCTGCAGGAGACGCTCTACCGGCTGCTCGAGGCCAACCACCGTGCCACGGCGCAGGCGGTTGCGGTCGCGAACCAGGGCATGCGCAACGGCTTCCTGCTGATCGGCGTGGGCGGGCTCTTCGCGCTGCTCGCGGGCGCAGTGATCGCGCTTCTGGTAATCCGCGTGGTCTCGAGCACCGAGTCGAACCTCGCGCACGAGAAGGAACTCGCGCAGGTGACGCTGCACTCGATCGTGGACGGCGTCATCACGACCGACGCTTCGGGGCGCGTCGACTATCTCAACCCGGTCGCTGAGCGCTATCTCGGCTGGACGACGCAGGAGGCCTGCGGCAAGCCGCTCGGGGAGGTCTACCGGGTGATCGACGAGCGCACCGGCATCATCATCGATCCGCTCGCCGACGGTCCCGATGCGGCGCCGGATGACGAGCCGGTCTCGGTGCGCCTGACCGACCGCAAAGGGCGCGAATGCCCGATCCGCTATTCGCACGCGCCGATCCGCGGGCGCGACGGCACGGTGCACGGAATGATCGTGGTATTCCACGATGTCAGCCAGATTCGCGCGATGGCCCAGCAGCTGATCTGGCAGGCAAGCCACGATGCGCTGACCGGGCTCGTCAATCGCCGGGAATTCGAGCGGCGCCTGGGGGAGTTGATCGACACCGCCAAGACCCAGGGCAAGGAGCACGCGCTTCTCTTCCTCGATCTCGACAATTTCAAGGCGGTGAACGACACCTGCGGGCACGCCGCGGGCGACGAGCTGCTGCGGCAGCTCACTTCGGTCATGCAGACACGCATGCGCGGAAGCGACACTCTGGCGCGGCTCGGCGGCGACGAGTTCGGAGCGCTGCTCGAGTCCTGCATCACCGAGCAGGCAATACGCGTGGCCAACGCGCTGCGCGAGACGATCCGCGAGTTCCGCTTCGTCTGGCAGGACAAGACCTTCAGCGTGGGGGTGAGCATCGGGCTCGTGCCGCTCAACGCCGAGAGCCGCGACACGAACAGCGTGCTGACGCTCGCTGACGTGTGCTGCTACGAGGCAAAGAACCGCGGGCGCGACCGGGTGCAGGTCTACCGGCCGCAGGACCGCGATTACACCGGCCGGCACGGCGATCTGCAGGTGGTCTCGCAGATCAACCGCGCGTTCGAGCTGGGCCAGTTCCGCCTGTATCGGCAGTTCATCATGCCGGTCAATCCGGCCCGGGGCATGCCCCCGCATCACGAGGTGCTGGTGCGCATGCTCGACCGTGCCGGCAACCTCATTCCTCCGACCGGATTCATGCCGGCGGCCGAGCGCTACAATCTGCTCACCTCGATCGAGCGCTGGGTGGTGAGCGCGCTCGTCGAGTACCTGCACCGCCAGTGGCTGAGCGGCGGCATTCCGCGCGAGCCCGACGCCAGGGGCGAGCGCGGCTACTACTCGGTCAATATTTCCGGCGCGAGCATCAACGACAAGAGCTTCCCGGACTTCCTGCGCAATCTCCTCACGCGCTACGAGCTGCCGCATGGGCTGCTGTGTTTCGAGATTACGGAAACCACCGCGATCTCGAACCTCGTCAAGGCGGCGGAGCTCATGCACGAGCTGAAAGGGATGGGCTGCCGGTTTGCGCTGGATGATTTCGGCACCGGCATGTCGTCGTTCGCCTACCTCAAGTACCTGCCGGTAGACTATCTGAAGATAGCCGGCATGTTCATAAAGGACATGGAAACCGACCCCATGGATCACGCGATCGTGGACTCGGTCAATCGCATTGGCCATATTCTGGGCATGCAGACGGTGGCCGAATCGGTGGAGGACGCGGCGACGCTTGCGCGGCTGAAGGAGATGGGCGTGGACTACGCGCAGGGCTACTTCATTTCCGAGCCGGAGGCGCTCGGCGCCGAGACCGGCCACGAGCGGACCAGCCTCTCGGCGTAGCGGGTCCGCCGTGAGCGCGCGCTATCTCCTGGCCGCTGACGTTGGCGGCACGCATACCACGGTCGCCCTGGCGCAGAGCGGCCGATCACGGTCCGTTGCCACCCAGGCCGTCTACGACAGCCAGCGCTTCGAGGGCCTCAAGCCCGTCATCGAGGATTTTCTCGCGCGAGCGGAAGTCGCGCCGCACCGCAAGGACGTGCACGCTGCGTGCTTCTCGGTCGCCGGGCCGGTCGCGCTGAACAGCGTGACGCTGACCAATCTCGGCTGGAAGGTGAGGGGCGACGCAATGGCCGCGGAGCTTGGCTTGCCCCGGGTGAAGCTCCTCAACGATTTCGCGGCCGCCGGGCTGGGAATACCACGCCTTGCGCCGGAGGAGCTCGAGACGCTGCAGGCGGGTTACCCCGTCGCCCAGGGTACGCGCCTCATTATCGGCGCGGGTACGGGTCTCGGCACCGGGATTCTCACTGCGCACGAGGAAGGCTACGTGGCGCATGCCTCCGAGGCGGGCCACGCCGATTTTGCGCCGGTCGACGAGCTCCAGGATCGCCTCCTCGTCTACCTGCGGCGCACCTTCGGGCGGGTATCGTACGAGCGCGTGGTGTCGGGTCCGGGCCTGATGCGCATTTTCAGCTTCCTGCAGGAAGCGGGCGCGGGCGTTCCCTCGAAGCAGCTGCAGGAAGCCTCGCGCGACGATCCGGACACGTCCGGCGTCATCGGTGAGTTTGGCCTGTCGAAGCGCGACCCGCTCGCGGTGCGGGCGCTCGATCTCTTCGTGAGCACTTATGGCGCCTACGCCGGCAACATGGCGCTTGCGGTGCTGCCCCGGGGCGGGGTGTACCTGGCGGGGGGCATCGCGCCGAAGCTGGCGGCGAAGCTGAAGGACGGCACGTTCATCCGGGCGTTTATCAGCAAAGGCCGCTTCTCGGATCTCCTCGCGACCATCCCGGTTCACGTCATCATGAACCCCCGGGTGGGGCTCCTCGGCGCGCTCCTCGAGGCGCAGCGGATGCTCGATTAGCGCGAGCCGCGGACCGGCGTACCCTCACGGCGGCGGCTGGTTCTCGAGCGCCGCCAGCTCCGCTTCTGTATTGACGTTGCTGAAGGCCGCTGCGTTGTCGTCAAAGGCAACCTCGATCACCTTCAACCGGGCGTACCAGGCGTCGATCTTGCGCCCGCCCTCGCCGAGGAACTCCGTCAAGCTTGGCGCGACGCTCTTGCGGCACAGGCAGAACACCGGGTGCGGCTGATCGCCCGTTTTTGCCACCGCGAGCTCCGCGTCCTCGCGGCGCAGGGCGGCGGCAAGGCGCGCGATCAGGTCGCGGGGAAGGTGCGGCGAATCGCAAGGCGCTGTGGCGACGAGCCCGTGGCTTGCCTCGCCCAGCGCGCGGTGCAGCCCGGCGAGCGGTCCCGCGAAACCCCCGATCGCGTCCGGAATCACGCGGTGGCCGAACTGCGCGTAGCGCTCCAGATTCTGATTGGCGTTGATGAGGAGCTCGTCCACCTGCGGCGCAAAGCGCTCGATAACCCATGCGATCATCGGCTTGCCGCGCAGGACCTTGAGGCCCTTGTCGACGCTGCCCATCCGGCGGCCCTGGCCGCCGGCCAGGATTACCCCCGTGACCGGTGACCGGTGACCAGTGACCGGAGTGGGATTTTGCTTCGAAGCCATGCAGGCGGGTCAAGCCAGCATCGTGTGCGTGATCGTCCTGACGAAGCGGTGGTTGCCGGTGAAAAGCAGATAGTGCTTGCCGACGGCGCGCCCAAGCATCGTGATGCCGACCCGGGCGGCGATCTGGTGTCCCATCTCGGTCAGGCCCGAGCGCGACACGAGAAAGGGAATCTGCATTTGCGCCGCCTTGATGACCATTTCCGACGTGAGCCGGCCCGTGGTGTAGAAGATCTTGTCCGAGCCGTCTACGCCGTCGAGCCACATGAGCCCGGCGATGGCGTCAACGGCGTTGTGGCGCCCGACGTCCTCGACGAAATACAGGATGTCGCCGCCGGCGGCAAGCGCGCAGCCGTGCACCGCGCCCGCGCTCTTGTAGATCGCCTCGTGGCGCCGCACGGCATCGAGCAGCGCGTAGAGCGTTTCCTCATCGAGACGGACATCGTCGCGCAGGCGGATTGAATCGATCTCCTCCATGAGATCCCCGAAAACCGTGCCCTGGCCGCAACCGGTCGTCACGGTGCGTTTCTTGAGGCGCTCGCGCAACCCCTTCACCCCCCTGCGCGTCGTGACGGCAACGGAATCCGTCTCCCAGTCGACCTGGACGGCCGCAATCTCCTCGATCGAGCCCACCAGCCGCTGGTTGCGGAGATAGCCGATGGTGAGCGCCTCGGGGGCCTGGCCCAGGGTCATCAGCGTGACGAGCTCGCGCTTGTCGAGATAGAGCGTCAGCGGGTGCTCTCCCGCGATCGGGGTCGGCAGCCGCTCCCCGCGCTCGTTGACGGCCTCGACCTCGAAGGTTAGCGGACGCCCTGCATTGGTCAGTTTCGGACGGTAAGGCTTGGCCATCTGGCTGGTCAGCGGTACGCGGTAAACGGTAAGGGGTAAGCGGTAAGCGGAAACGATTGCGTTCGCGCGATTGGCCGTTCACGGCTCACCGCTTACCCTCCTATGTAGGACATCTCGATCTTCTGCAGCTTCGCCGTATTGGCGGTCCGAATCTCGGAATAGCGGTCCGCGCGCCGGTTCCAGATGCCCGAAACGACCGACCTGATGTCGCTATCCGTAGCCTCGCCGCGAAGGAGCGCCCGCAGGTCATGGCCCGTAGTCGCGAAGAGGCAGGTGAAGAGCTTGCCATCGGTCGAGAGCCGGATGCGCGTGCAGTCCCGGCAGAAAGCCTGGGTGACCGAGGCGATTACGCCGATCTCGCCGCTGCCGTCGCGGTAGCGCCAGCGCTCGGCGACCTCTCCGCGGTAATTGGGATCGAGCGGCGCGAGCGGCATCTCGGCGTCGATCATGGAGACGATCTCGCGCGCGGTGACGACGTCATCCATGCGCCAGCCGTTGGTATGGCCGACGTCCATGAACTCGATAAACCGCAGGACATGACCGCTTCCGCGAAAATGGCGCGCCATCGGGAGGACGCTCTGCTCGTTCTCTCCGCGCTTCACCACCATGTTGATCTTGACCGGCGCGAGCTCCGCAGCCGCCGCGGATTCGATGCCCTCCAGCACGCGCGTCACAGGAAAATCCACGTCGTTCATCCGGCGGAACACGGTGTCGTCGAGCGAGTCGAGGCTGACGGTCACGCGCTTCAGCCCCGCGCTCTTCAGGGCACGCGCCTTCTGCTTGAGGAGCGACCCGTTCGTGGTGAGCGTCAAGTCGAGCCCCGGAATGGCCGCGAGCATCTCGATCAACTGCTCGATGTTGCGGCGCACGAGCGGCTCGCCGCCGGTCAGGCGGATTTTCTCGATCCCCAGCCCGCGGAAGATGCGCGCAACCCGGGCGATCTCCTCGAAGGAGAGCAGTTCCTTTCGCTCGAGGAACTGGTAGTCCTTACCGAACACCTCCTTCGGCATGCAATAGACGCAGCGGAAGTTGCAGCGATCGGTAACGGACACGCGCAGGTCGCGTAACGGCCGTTGCAACCGGTCTCGCGGTCCGTCATGCACCGGGTACGGGTCTTGAGCTGGATTCATATAAAGGCCGGTTGCCCGCCGGCTCCTGTTGGAACCGATTATCCCAAAGCAGGCGGGCTGCGGGCAAGGAAAACACTTTTGCCAAATCAAGTATTTGGCGCCATCGCGAGTTGCGTCGCGGACCCGCCTGGCGCAAAATCGCCCAATGGCTGATCCGGCAACGATCCCGAATGCCGCGCCTTACCCGCTTGCAGTCATCATGGAGCGCGAGCGCGTCGAGGGCCGATGGGCTGGCGAGAGGTGGGAAGCGAAGGGCGTCGTTCGGGACCTGGCGCCGGAGGGCAGCCCCGAACGGGTGATCCTGGAGGACGAGAAGACGAGACAGACCCTCTTTCCGGGCCTGACGCTGCGTCTGACGCCAGCCGAAGCGGAGGGCTACCTCCTCAACATTACGTCGCCACAACCGAAGGTCTTTGTGCTGTGGAGAATGGAGGATGACGTCGCGCGCCCGAAGCTGCTCACCGTGAGTTATCACGAAGGCATGCGCTGGGCCGACAGCGACGAGCACGTGGACGGCGTTGCGCTGCCGCCGGACCTCGTGCCGTGGATCGCGCAGTACGCGGAGGCGCATTATCGGCCCGAGCCCAGGAAAAAACCCCGCTACGCAAGCAGCAAGGACAAGGGCGTTGCCTCGCGCCGTTGACCGCGGGGCGACCGGGATGGAGCACCTCAGCAATGACCTATAAGCCGGATAAGGAGCGGTTCCTGACGCGCTGGTCGAGGTGCAAACAGGAAGCGCGCAAGGAAGAGCCGCGCGAAGAGCAAGACAAGACAGCGCTGGCTGCGCAGGGGCCGGCTGCGGAGAAGCCACAGGATGCTCAGTCGCCGCCCGCCGAGCTCCCGCCGCTTGAACAGCTCGATTACGACTCGGATTATCGCGCGTTCCTCAATCCGCGAGTCGACGAGAATACGCGCAGGGCCGCGCTGAAGAAACTCTTCGCGGATGCCCGTTTCAACGTGATCGACGGGCTTGACGTCTATATCGACGATTACACGAAGAGCGAGTCCATCCCTGCGGAGATGCTCGCCTCGTTGCGGCAGGCGCAGAAGATTCTGGATTGGGCGCGGGGCGATGACAAATCGGCGGCCGGGGACGACACCGGGCCGGCGAAGGAGCCGGCGGCGAAGAAAGAGGTGCTGCCCGACGACCATGAGCGCGGAAGCCCGCCTGATGGCGATTTGACGGCCCGCTCGGCGACGAATGAACCCGAAATGAGCGGCGGGGCGGAGACGAACGCGTCTGCCATGGGCGGCTCCCGCCGCGACGCATGAGGCCGGCGTTCGCGTAGTCCGGCGCGCGCGCCGTTCGACATCCCGAATTTTCCTTCGATGGCCAAGACCCACAAACTCGTCTGCAACTGCAATCGCACGATGCCGCTCGATGCAAAGGCGCTGGCATCGGCGCTCAATCTCGATGCCCCACCCAGGGTGGCGAGCGAGCTCTGCCGCAAGCACCTCGCAGCCTTCGAGGCGGCGGTCAAGAGCGGGGACGACCTCACGGTGGCCTGCACGCAAGAAGCGCCGCTCTTCAGCGAGCTGCATCGCGAGCTGAAGGGCGAAAGCCGACTGAGCTTCGTCAATATCCGGGAGACAGCCGGCTGGTCCGCGGGCGCGAAAGACGCCACGCCCAAGATCGCGGCGCTGCTGGCGCTGGCCGACGTCGCGGAGCCGGAGCCGGTGCCTCTCGTATCGTACCGGTCCGATGGACGGCTGCTCATCATCGGGCCGGCCGCGGCGTCGCTGCAATGGGCCGAGCGACTTTGCGACCAGTTTTCGGTAAGCGTGCTCGTGACAGGCGAGACGCTCGGCGCCGAGCTGCCCTCAGAGCGGCGCTACCCCGTCGTCTCCGGGCGGCCGGTTGCGCTCAAAGGCTACCTTGGCGCGTTCGAGGCGGAGTGGGAGCAGGCGAACCCGATCGACCTTGAAGTCTGCACCCGCTGCAATGCCTGCGTCAGGGCCTGTCCCGAGCAGGCGATCGATTTCTCCTATCAGATCGATCTCGCGAAGTGCCGTTCGCATCGCCAGTGCGTGAAAGCGTGCGGCGAGATCGGTGCGGTCGACTTCGAGCGGAAGGACGTGCGGCGCCAGGACGGGTTCGACCTGGTGCTCGATCTCTCGCGGGAGCCGCTTATGCGGCTTCCTGATCCTCCTCAAGGCTACTTTGCGCCGCGCGGCGACCCCCTCGAGCAGGCGCTTTCCGCCGAGAAGCTCGCGCGGATGCTCGGGGACTTCGAGAAGCCGCGGTTCTTTTCCTACAGGGAAAGCATCTGCGCCCACAGCCGCTCGGAAATTGTCGGCTGCACGCGCTGTATCGAGGTGTGCTCGACGCATGCCATCACGAGCGATGTCGAGGCGGACCGCGTCGCGGTGGAGCCGCATCTCTGCATGGGTTGCGGCGGCTGCGCCAGCGTGTGTCCGTCCGGCGCGATGACCTATGCGTATCCGCGCGTCGCCGATCTGGGCGCGCGAATCAAGACCGTGCTTCAGACCTATGCCGGCGCGGGCGGCCGCGATGCGGTGCTGCTCTTCCACAACGCGACAGACGGACGCGAGCGTATTTGGCGGCTCGGCCGCCGCGGCAAAGGGTTGCCCGCCAACGTCATCCCGCTCGAAGTTCACCATATCGCGTCGCTGGGTCTGGACGCGATGCTGGGGTGCATCGCACTTGGGGCGAACGCCGTTCGCATTCTTGCGGCCGGAGACGAGCCCTCGGCGTACCTCGCGGCGCTGCGGGAACAAATGGGATTCGCGCGGCAGATCCTCTCCGGCCTGGGCTATGGCGAAGGCCACCTGGACCTGATGGAAGCGACGGATGTGGCAGCGCTCGAGAGCGCGGTATGGAACCTTCCGCGCACCCGCGGCGTTCCGCTGGCGACATTCAATCTGTCCAACGACAAGCGCACGACGCTCGAGTTCATCTTCGAGCATTTGCTTGCGCACGCCCCGCAACCAAAAGACGAAATCGAGTTGCCGGCCCGCGCGCCCTATGGGCAGGTAGTGGTGAACCGGCAGACCTGCACGCTGTGCCTCGCGTGCGTGGGTGCGTGTCCCGAGAAGGCGTTGCTCGACGCCAAGGATGCCCCCCAGCTGAAGTTCATCGAGCGCAACTGCGTGCAATGCGGCCTTTGCGAGAAGACCTGCCCGGAGGACGCGATTTCACTGGTGCCGCGGCTGCTGCTTTCGCGGCAGGCGGCGAGCGCGGTGGTCCTGAACGAGGCCGAGCCCTACAATTGCGTGCGCTGCGGAAAGCCGTTCGCCACGCGGCAGATGATCGAAAACATGATCGGACGGCTTGGCGCTCACTCGATGTTTGCGACGGCTGCCTCGCAGCGGCGGCTGCAGATGTGCGCAGACTGCCGGGTGCTCGACATGATGGAGAACAAGGCGGAATCGAGCATCCTGGATGACCCGGCCGCCGTCGCGGGAAGCGGCGATGGAGAACGTTGACCTGCCGGTGCCGGAGGACGATGACCTCGAGGCGGAGGAGGCCGCGCGCGCCAACCTGTACGCGCTGATCGGGCGCCTCTTCTACGACGCACCCGACAAGCTGCTCCTCGCCACGATTTCCAGGAGCAATCCGGACGGAGATGAAGGCGCTCTGGGGGCCCCGTGGCGCGAGCTCCGCGAGGCCTGCAGGACCGCGTTTCCGGTGGTGCTCAAACAGGAGTTCGATAACCTGTTTGTCGGTGTGGGTAAAAGCGAGATTACGCCCTACACATGCCATTACGTGAAAGGGACGGCGCCCGCCCACCACCTGGTCCGGTTACGCGAGCTCATTGCAGACTTGAAACTGGGTCGCCGCGATGCAGCATCAGAGCCGGAGGACCACGTATCCGGCATTTGCGACGTCATGCGACATCTCGTGTCGAGTGGACGCCCATTTGATCAGCAGGAGCTGTTTTTCAGGGAATTTGTGTGCCCCGGTGTGGAGGCGATCTGTGACGCGATCCAGCGCTCCCCCAATGCGGTGTTCTACAAGTGCGTCGCACAATTCTCGGCCGCATTCCTGGCTCTCGAGAAAGCCGGATTCGAGCTCAAGGACAACTAGACACGATCACGATGCCGGCGGTCGCTGGGAATCACCGTTACGTAGCATGAAATGGCGCGTCGGTGAATGATTCTCATCAGCCTTTTGAGATCAGATCGTGATTGATTTCACGGCCGCGAACGCGTAGATTCCCGAGCCATGAATTGCCTGTTTTTCCCGCATCAGTGATTCGCTCCCAAGGAGTGCCCGATGAAGAGTCCAGATCGCAAGCTTTCCCGTCGAAATTTCCTGGCCGCAGTGGGTGCCGGCGGTGCCTCGGCCGCGATGGCGATGGTGGCGAAAGACCAGCCCGGTGAGGCGGAGCGCCGCGGCGATGCCGCGAAAGCGCATGAGGGCTACCGGCTGACGGAGCATATCCGGAAGTATTACCGGACGACCAAAGTCTAAGGAGGGGACGCCATGTTGCTCACCAGAAAATCCACAAGCGTCTCTGCCCGCTCGAGCCGGCTTGCGCGCAATGCCGCGGGGATGCTCGGCCGGACGATCGACCGCCGGACGTTCCTCAAGCGTTCCGGGATCACGCTCGGGGCGGGCGCCGTCGCCACGCAGCTTCCGTTCAGCATCGTTGAGAAGGCGGAAGCCGCGCAGGAGGCAACGGGCGGCGCGCTGGAGGTCAAACGGACGATCTGCACCCACTGCTCCGTCGGCTGCGCGATCGACGCCGTGGTGCAGAACGGCGTATGGATCCGCCAGGAGCCGGTGTTCGACTCGCCGATCAACCTCGGCGCGCATTGCGCGAAAGGCGCCTCCATCCGCGAGCACGGCATGACGCACGATTCGCACCGCCTGAAGTATCCGATGAAGCTCGCCGGCGGCAAGTGGCAGAGGATCTCGTGGGACGAGGCGTTGAAGGAGGTGAGCGACAAGCTCCTCGCCCTCCGCAAGGAAAGCGGTCCCGACGCCACCTTCTGGATCGGCTCGTCCAAGCACAATAACGAGCAGTCCTTTCTCTTCCGCAAATTCGTGTCCATGTTCGGCACCAACAACATGGACCACCAGGCGCGCATCTGCCATTCGACGACGGTCGCCGGTGTGGCAAACACCTGGGGCTACGGGGCGATGACCAACTCCTACAACGACGAGCAGAATTCGAAATGCATCCTGTTCTTCGGCAGCAATGCCGCGGAGGCGCACCCGGTCTCCATGCTGCACACCCTGCACGCGAAGGAGAATGGAGCCAAGGTCATCGTCGTGGATCCGCGCTTCACCCGGACTGCGGCAAAGGCCGACATCTATTACCGCATCCGCTCCGGGACCGACGTGGCGTTTCTCATGGGAATGCTGCATCACATCTTCAAGAACGGCTGGGAGGACAAGAAGTACATCCAGGAGCGCGTCTACGGCATCGACGAGGTGCGCAAAGAGGCGGCCAAGTGGACGCCGGATGAAGTCGAGAAAGTCACCGGCATGAAGGAGGCCGAGGTCAAGCACGTTGCCGAGATGATGGCGAAGAACCTCCCGAGCACTATCGTTTGGGCGATGGGGCAGACCCAGCACACCAACGGCAACGCGATCGTCCGCGCCTCCTGCATCCTGCAGCTCGCGCTGGGGAACGTCGGCATGTCGGGCGGTGGCTGCAACATCTACCGCGGCCACGACAATGTGCAGGGCGCGACCGACGTGGGACCCAATCCCGATTCGCTGCCCGGCTACTATGGCATCGCGGAGGGCTCCTGGAAGCACTGGTGCAGGGTCTGGGGCGTCGACTACGAATGGATGAAAGGACGCTTCGCCAGCAAGGCGCTGATGGAAAAGCCAGGCATCACGGTGTCGCGCTGGATTGACGCAGTGCTCGAGAAGAAGGAGAACGTCGATCAGGCGAGCAACCTGCGGGCGGTCATCTACTGGGGCCACGCGCCGAACAGCCAGAGCCGCGGCAAGGAGATGGTCGAGGCGATGAAGAAGCTCGATCTTCTGGTCGTGGTCGATCCGTATCCTTCGGCGACGGCGGCCATGGCGGCGATGGTGCGCCAGGACGGCGTCTATCTTCTGCCCGCGGCGACGCAGATGGAATGCCCGGGCTCGGTCACCGCATCGAACCGCTCGCTCCAGTGGCGCGAGAAGGTGATCGACCCGATGTTCGAGTCGCGCACCGATCACATGATCATGCACCAGCTCGCCGAGAAGTTCGGCTATGCGAAGGAGTTCACCGCCAAGATCAAGCTGTCGAAGGGCAAAGGCGGCATGGCTGAGCCCGACATGGAGGACACGCTGCGCGAGATCAACCGCGGCACGTGGACGATCGGCTACACCGGCCAGTCACCGGAACGCCTCCAGGCCCATATGCGAAACCTGCACGTGTTCGACGTCAAAACGCTTCGCGCGAAGGGCGGCAAGGACGCGAAGACCGGCTATGTGCTCGACGGCGATTACTTCGGTCTGCCCTGGCCGTGCTACGGTGCGGCCGCGATCAAGCACCCCGGTTCGCCCAACCTCTACCAGACCTCGCGGAATGTCATGGAAGGCGGCGGCAACTTCCGGGCGAACTTCGGCGTCGAGCGCAATGGCGTCAGCCTGCTTGCCGGAGACGGTTCGCATTCCCTCGGTGCGGAGATCACGACCGGGTATCCCGAGTTCGATGACAAGCTCGTGAAGAAGCTCGGCTGGTGGAACGATCTGACGGAGGCCGAGAAGCAGGCGGCGGAAGGGAAGAACTGGAAGACGGACCTTTCCGGGGGCATCCAGCGGGTGGTCATGAAGCACGGCTGCCACCCCTTCGGCAACGCGAAGGCGCGGGCGATGGTCTGGAACTTCCCGGATCCGATTCCGCTGCACCGCGAGGCACTTTATACCCCGCGGCCCGATCTCATCGACAAGTACCCGACCCACAACGACGTCAAGGTGCGGTGGCGCCTGCCGGTGCTGTTCAAGACGGTGCAAGACGCGAACAGGGACGCGGTCAAGAAGTACCCGCTCATTCTCACGAGCGGGAGGCTCGTCGAGTACGAGGGCGGCGGCGACGAGACCCGGTCCAACCCGTGGCTCGCCGAGCTGCAGCAGCACATGTTCGTGGAGATCAATGCGAAAGACGCCAACGACCGCGGCATCCGGCCCGACCAGGACGTGTGGGTCGAGTCGCCGACCCAGGCGCGCCTCAAAGTGAAAGCGCAAATCACGGAGCGGGTCGCACCGGGAACCGTCTTCTGTCCGTTCCACTTTGCCGGCCACTGGATGGGCAAGGACATGCTCAACTTTTACCCCGAAGGGGCGGCACCGGTGGTGCGCGGCGAGGCAGTCAATACCGCCACCACCTATGGTTACGACATCGTGACCATGATGCAGGAGACGAAGACCACGCTGTGCCAAGTCGTGAAGGCGTAAGGCAGAGGAGCTCACCATGGCGAGAATGAAATTCCTGGCTGATGCCGAGCGTTGCATCGAGTGCAACGGCTGCGTAACGGCGTGCAAGAACGAGAACGAAGTTCCGTGGGGCGTCAACCGGCGGCGCGTCGTCACCTTGAACGACGGGGTCCCGGGCGAGCGCTCGATCTCGGTTGCCTGCATGCATTGCTCGGATGCGCCGTGCATGGCGGTATGCCCGGTCGACTGCTTCTACAAGACGGGCGAAGGCGTTGTGCTGCACGACAAGGACCTTTGCATCGGCTGCGGCTACTGCTTCTATGCCTGCCCGTTCGGCGCGCCGCAGTTTCCGCAGGACGGGGCGTTCGGGCTTCGCGGCAAGATGGACAAGTGCACGTTCTGCGCCGGAGGGCCCGAGCCTGACTTCTCCGCGGCCGAGATGCGGAAGTACGGCCGCAACCGTCTGGCCGAGGGCAAGCTGCCGGCCTGCGCCGAGATGTGCGCGACGAAGGCCCTGTTGGGCGGCGACGGCGACGTGATCGCGAACATCTACCGCAACCGTGTGCTGGTGCGGGGCAAGGGCTCCGAAGTATGGGGCTGGGGCACTGCCTACGGCAGACCGGAACGGCCAGCCGCGAAACCGTGAAGCGAGGATGATCATGAACGGGAGGCTGGCGGCTGCAATTCTGGTGGCGTTACCCCTGCTCGCGGCTGCCGGTTGCGGCGAGTCGCAGCAGGTGACCGTGTTCAAGCAGGGGCAGTACCAGGGCAAGCCGGACGCCCGCCCCTGGGACAGCGGCGAGTTCAAGGGCAACAAGGGCGCGTGGGAAAATGCAGTCAACACGCGCACCCGGGGCCAGAACGAGTACGTGCGGATCACCGGCGCAGGCGGTTAATCGTCTCCACGTTGACAGTGCTTGGAAAAGCCCGGCGCTGCCGGGCTTTTTCTTGGCGAGCGGCGTGCCGGGCCGCGAGGCTCGGCCTCTCAGGCCTGTACCGTTACCGGTATCTTCCCGATCCTCGCCCGCCATTCGCGCGGGCCGCTCTCGTGCACGGCGTTGCCGCGCGTGTCCACGGCGACCGTAACGGGCATGTCCTTCACCTCGAACTCGTGGATCGCTTCCATTCCGAGGTCCTCGAACGCCAGCACGCGCGAGGCGCGTATTGCCTTCGACACGAGGTAGGCTGCGCCGCCCACCGCAATCAGGTGCACCCCCTTGTGGCGCCTGATTGCCTCGATCGCTTCGGTTCCACGCTCGGATTTCCCGATCGAGCCGAGCAGCCCCGTTCTGGCGAGCAGCGTCTCCATGAACTTGTCCATGCGGCGCGACGTCGTGGGGCCAGCGGGCCCGACCACTTCATCGCGCACGGCATCGACCGGCCCCACGTAATAGATCAGCCGGTTTGTGAAATCGACCGGCAGCCGCTCGCCTTTCGCAATCAGGTCGGCGAGCCGCTTGTGGGCGGCGTCCCGGCCGGTCAGGATCCTTCCGTTGAGAAGCAGGCGGTCGCCGGCCTTCCACGTCGCCGCCTCGGCTTTGTTCAGGCTCTCGAGGTCCACGCGCCTGGCGCCCTGCGCAAGGTCCACGTCGAGCCTCGGCCAGTGCTCGAGCCCCGGCGCCTGGAAGCGGGCCGGCCCGCTGCCGTCGAGCACGAACTCCACGTGGCGCGTCGCCGCGCAATTGGGGATCACCGCGACCGGCAGGGAAGTGGCGTGGGTCGGATAGTCGCGCACCTTGACGTCGAGGACCGTGGTGAGGCCGCCCAGGCCCTGCGCGCCGATGCCGAGCGCGTTGACCCTGTCGAAGATCTCGATCCTCAGCTCTTCAGCCCGCGTCCTCGGCCCGCGCGCCTTGAGCTCGTGCATATCGAGCGGCTCCAGCAGCGATTCCTTGGCGAGCATCATCGCTTTCTCCGCGGTGCCGCCAATACCGACGCCCAGCATTCCCGGCGGGCACCAGTCCCCGCCCAGGGTCGGAACCTGCTCGACGATCCAGTCGACGGCGCTGTCGCTTGGATTGAGCACCGCGAACCGCGACTTGTTCTCCGAGCCGAAGCCCTTGGCGGCAAGGCTGACCTCCACCTTGTCGCCCGGGACGATCTCGGTATAGATCACTGCCGGAGTATTGTCCCGGGTATTGGTGCGCGTGCCGGCTGGATCCGAAAGGACCGAGGCGCGGAGTGGATTGTCGCGGTCGGTGTACGCCCGGCGCACGCCCTCGTTCACCATCTCGGAGAGGCTCAACTCCGCGTCCCACTGCACGCCCATGCCGATTCTCAGGAACACGACGGCCATCCCCGTGTCCTGGCACACCGGCCGATGACCCTCGGCGGCCATCCGGGAATTCATGAGGATCTGGGCGATCGCATTCTTCGCGGCCGGCGACTCCTCACGCTCGTAGGCCTTGCCCATCGCCTGTATGAAGTCGACCGGGTGGTACATGGAGATGAACTGGAACCCGTCGGCGATGCTCTGAACGAAATCGAGCTGCTTGATGGTCGCCATCAGGAGGCTCTAAACGATGCCGTCCATGACCTGAACGTCGACCAGCGTGCCCGCGGCCACGTTGCCCTGCCCGGTCGGAAGAATAATGAAACAGTTGGCCTCCGACATCGAGCGCAGGATGCCCGAGCCCTGCTCGCCGGTGACG
>Ga0299906_10000140_pt1 | contig 70713 bp, 64 predicted proteins | sample RVTome_14_FD_200259 | JGI IMG/M metagenome (GOLD analysis project Ga0299906, IMG submission 200259) | Soil microbial communities from uranium-contaminated site in the Upper Colorado River Basin, Wyoming, United States - RVT145D125 (version 2) ...
TCAGCGAGGACGCCGACAGCAACGGCATCCCCGACGAATGCGAGGGCCAGCAAGCCCAGGGCGGCGGCGGCGGGGGTGAGTCATCGGCGATGAGCGGCAGTGAGGGAACGACCGGCGAGACGCCGGCACCACAGGAAAGCACCGGCGGCGGCGATGAGTCGACCGGCGAGACGCCGATGCTCCCCGACGACGACGCGGCGTGGGATGCGTTCTGGGAGTGGAGTTGCGATATCACCCAGGGCGCGAATCCGTCGCTGGCGGCCGATCAAAAGTTCGCGGCGATGGTCGCCAAGATGCGGGAACTGGGAATACCGGTGATCGACCCCGGGGTTATGGTGTCGGCGCCGTAGAAAACACGCTCAGGAAACAATTGGCATCGGAAATGGATACCGGGCCATCACGGCCGGCGGTCACCACCCGCTTCGTGGCGGCTCACCCCTTGACCGCGCCGAGACTCAGGCCGCCGACGAATTGCCGCTGGGCCACGAAGAACAGCACGATGCACGGGATCATGGTCACGATGCTGGCGGCCATCAGGTAGTTCGCGTCGCGAAAGTCGCCGTACTGGTTCTGGAAACTGCTCAGGGCGACGGCCAGCGTCATCTTGTCCTCGCTTTGGAGGTAGATCAGCGGACCGAGGAAGTCGTTCCAGGCGAAGATAAACGTGAAGATGGCGGTGATGGCGATGACCGGTCGGCAGATGGGCAGCATGATCTGAAGCCAGATGCGCATGTGGCCGCAACCGTCGATCCGCGCTGCCTCGACCAGGGCCTCGGGGATCTGCGAGAAAAACTGGCGGAAGAGAAATATGTAAAACGGCGTTCCGAAGAAGAGCGGCAACACCAGCGGCAAAAAAGTATCGACCCAGCCGAACCAGCGGAAGAGGATGAACATCGGGATCATCGTCACCTGCATCGGAAGCATCATCGTGGCGATCATGATCATGAAAAACAGATCGCGCCCGCGAAAGCGCAGTCGGGCAAACGCGTATCCGACGATGCTGCACGAGATGATCTGCCCCAGCACGCTCAGCGTGGTGACGACGACGGTGTTGGCCAGCGCGTCGCGAAAGCCCTCGCCGGGCCGGCTGCCCATCTTCCGGAGCGACTCGGCGTAATTGCTCCACTGCGGATCGGCGGGCCACCAGCGAAAGCCGCCGCTGCTGCCGGCCTGCGTGGCCTCGGCCGACGTGGACAGACTCGTGACCAGCATCCACCAGAAGGGAAACAGCATCACGGCGCTGCCAAGCAGTAGCAGAGCGAAGACGGCGGATTTTTTCTTGTTGCGCGGCTTCATCGTGCAGGCGTACAGGTTCACTCTGCGATCCGGAGTCCGGACGACCGATCCGGGCCGGGCCCCAGGCGGTTCGAGTTTTGTCTTATCCGCTATCGAGCCGCGAGGCAATGCGGAACCGGGTTGATCACCGGGAGGCGGAGTTCAAGGAGATGGGCGACTGCGGCGGCGGGCATTTCCCCGGACGGCAGCGACGGGTCGGTGCAGCGAGACGGCCCGCCTGGCGTGACACCGGGCAGGCCGCCATCGCGTGCATCGAGGCACTTGACTGCGGGATGACGATCGGCGCCTCAGCCGGGGCGGACCTCGATCCGCTTCGGCCGGGCGTCGAGCCGCTTGGCGATCGTCACCGTCAGCACGCCATTCCTGAAGCGCGCGTCCACCTTGTCCGCGTCGACCGTCGCCGGGAGCTGCAAGGTTCGACTGAAGCTGCCGAAGCGGCGCTCGACGAAGTGGTAGTCGTGCTGCTTGTCCTCGGTTTCCTGCTTCTTTTCGCCGCGGAGGGTCAGGGTCTGTCCGACGACCTGAACGTCCACGCCCTCCGGATCGACGCCCGGGAGCTCCGCGGTAACCGTCAGGTCGCGTTCGGTTTCGGAAACGTCCACGCGGACGTCGGACAGCCCGGCGAAGCCGTCAAAGGGTTCGATGCCGAAGGGGTCTCGGAAGAACCGGTCGACGAGACGGTCCATCTCGTCACGAAACCTCGAGACGCTCGTTTCCGTGGGTCCGTCTGTGCGGGTCAGTCCCTTGTTTCGCCAGGGAATCAGGTTCATGGTGACACCTCCAGAAGTTGAATTCCATGACCGTCGGGTCAACGTCAATTCCTTGCGTGTCGCGCCGGCCGACTTACTCGCCCTTGACTTTGATCTTGCGCGGCCTGCTCTCGTCGGCCTTGGGAAGATGCAGGGTCAGGACGCCGTTCTTGGCGTCGGCGGCGATGCGGCTCGCGTCGATCTTGTCGTCCACCTCGAACCGGCGCGAGAAATCTCCCACGCCGTACTCGCGGAGCAGGTAGCGCGTCTGCGATTCGTCCCGCCGCGGGTTGACGTGCGCGTCGATCGTCAGCACGCCCCGCTCGAATTGGATCTCGATATCCTCCGCCCGGGCGCCGGAAACGTCGGCCATCACGAGCAGCTCATCGGGCTTCTCGATGATATCCACGATCGGGACGTACATCCGCCCGCACTGCGTGCGCTCCGCCCGGGTCACTTCCGCCGGTCGTTTGTCAATCGTCGCTTGATCGTTCACGTTATTTTTACCTCCCGACGCCCGTTGCGCCGCTAGTGTTGATTTGTTTGCCGTCATTTCGGCCGGCGCCGGCCATTACCATTTCCAGCCCGCGTTTACTCGGCTGTCACCGGAATCTTCCGCGGCCTGGCGCTCGCCGCCTTGGGCAGGACGACCGTCAGCACGCCATCCTTCAGGGTGGCCGAAACCTCGCCCGACTCGATCTCGACGGGAAGCGTCAGCACCCGGCTGAATTCCGTGGTGCCGCGCTCGCGCCGGTGATAAGTAACGTCCCGATCTTGCATTTTTGGACGCCGACCCTTGATCGTCAATTCGTCGCCGTTGACGAAGATTTCGACGTCGTCCATCGTCAGGCCCGGCAATTCCGCCTCGGCGACGAGCCGATCGCCGTCTTCCCAGACGTTCAGCAGGGGCATGGCCTGCACGCGCCGCAGGTACGGTCGGCCGACGTCCATCACCGTGTTCATCAGATCGTTCATCTCGCGGGAGAAGCGATCGCTTCCGCAAAGTCCGTACCGATTGACCAGCATGACAAGGTCCTCCTCATGCGTTGAACTCGGGTTCCGGCCGCGACGTCCGCGGCCGCTTCACCTGGATGAAGAGCAATCTCCATGCCACGGGGCACTCCCGACGGCCATTGCCTGTAAGTAATTATGTCGCAGCGTGTTACGGATGGGCCCCTCCGGATGGCGTCGGGGGCTTCGCCAATTTGACACTGCCAGCGGCTGTCAACATTGCAGGCGCCCGTCCAGCCGGAGGATCTAATTGTCGTCGGAATCGACGGGCTCCGCCGCGGTCGTTGACGTGGCGCTATCCGGCCGCACGAGTTTGCGGATGAATTTCAGCGCCCAATTGACGCGAAGGGCGATCGGAAAGATCGGGCGCCAGTAGGGCACCATGGCGATGTGCCAGCCGAGTCGCTTCCATGGCGAGGCGCCAGTGACGGTCGAGTCGGGATAGTTCAGGCGCCGCAGGAGAGGGCCCATGTAAAGATTCATCCTGGCGATCAGCTCACGATCCTCGCAGGTTCGCCACGCCGCCACCCGCCCCGGATCGGGCGCGTTTCGGGCCTTGGCCTTCCACTGGCGTTCGACTTCCTGGACGGGGCCGGCGTCGAGCGATTCATCCAGTTGCGACGGCTCGAACGTCTCGCCGAGAAACTCGCAGAGTCTTCTCAATTCGCGCTCGGGCTGGATCATCAAATCTTCGTAGCGTACGACGGCGAATCTCTGCGGCGGACAGCGTCGCTGACATCGAATCAACTGGCGAGCGAAGGAATTCCAGGTGTGACAATGGGCGGCGACGGGCTTGCCACGTCCCCAGACGACATTCAGCAACGATCGAACCGTATCCCGTCCGTCGCGCAGAATGCAGATCATCTTTGCATCGGGATAGGTTCTGAGAATCTCGTCGGCGTAGAAAAGATGGTTGCAGGATTTCTCGCCGGGGCGCTGCTTTCCGCGGACTCGGCAGTAGGCAATCAGCAGGGCTCGCAGGAGGTTGGGATAGGTCGGCGCGGCGGCTTGAAACCGATCGAGCAGTTCGTCACCGGCGACGCCGACGCGGCTGATGAAGTAATTCTCCATCGCCCGGCCGACCAGGGCCCCGTGCGTCATGGGCAGCACTTGCCGTCGATCCTGCCTCTCGAATCCGCAGAAAAACTGCGTTTCCCGCGGCACGGCGATGCGGGAATGTCGGTCGAGCATGACCGCCAGCACGGTGGTGCCGGACCGCTGGCAGCCGCAGATGAATATTGGGTTCAGTGTCTCGGCGGAGGGCGCCCCGCCGGCGCCGATGAGTTCCGAGGCCGGCGGCGGTGTCACGACGACATCAACTCCTGATATTCAGACCAAATCACCGCGCTGGGGGTGATTCCTTCGGCTTCCATTTCAAGAACCGTCCGCACGACTTCGAGATGAGAGGCGCAGCGCAGGAGATTGCACAGCGCGGTCACTTCCCTTTGACTTGTTCGGGCGGTGGTGGCGTAGCGGCCGAGCATGCCCGCCATCCAGGCGCCGAAACGAAAGATGCTCGCCTCCCGGACGCTGCCCTTGAACATTCGCCACAGCCCGGCGGGCCCCGCGCAGGCGCCCGAGAGCAGCAGTCCGGCGAATTCCGGTCGACGATCATGGCAAAGGCAGCGCCAGAACTCTCTGATCAATTCCGGATCGCTCGCCACGTCGTTCAACCGATTCAGTCGAACTCGGTAATCGTCGCATGGCCGACGGTCCATCAAGACCGCCCTGCCGCCCGTTGCCTCCGATCCCTGTTGGATCGGAAACAACTCCATGCTCCGCACGCCGCCGGCGCCGAGGCGCAGGCGAACGACCCATCCGACGTACCAACTCGGCGACCACGTCCACTCACCGCTGTAGTTGAACAAGAAATTGCCGAGACTGTACACGATCGGCCGACCGCGATAGATCTCCGTCCCCTGCACGCAGTGCGGATGATGGCCGATGACGGCATCCGCTCCGCAATCCACGAAGAATCGACACCACGTTTGCATCTGCGGGCTCGGCGCGAAGTAGAACTGGTTTCCCCCGTGTACGTTGACGATCACGAGGTCCGCCGTCGGGCGCGTCGCGAGGATGGCGCGCCCGACAATCGCCGGCTCCAGTTGGGCCGCCCCGGCGCGCCCGGGGCCGGCGCAGCAGAACTCGTGTTCGGCAAAGGCCAGTACGGCGATCTTCAGCCCGCCGGATTCCAGCCAAACGGGTTTGCACGCGTCCTCCAGGTCGGCGCCGATGCCGACCGGCTCGACGCCCTCTGCTTGCAGCAGGGCTTTTGTCGCCATCATCGGGCCGTCGCCCTGGTCGGTGATGTGGTTGTTCGCCAGGACCGCGACTCGAAAGCCGGCGGACGCCAACGCCCGCGCGAGGGCCGGGTGGCCGTGTAATGAAGGGCCCGATTTCCGCGACGGACGATCGCCCCTTGCCAGCGGGCACTCGAGATTGATCATCGACAGGTCCGCCGTGGACACGAGCTCGGACAGGTCGGGGTCCATGAGCATCGACGCCGCTGCGCCGTCCGGCGGCGCCGGAAAGTCCGGAGGAAGATAAAGATCGCCCGCCGCGAGCAGCGTGATCGAGTCCTGGACCGCCGCCGAGACCGGAATCGTCAGAAGCGGTTCCAAGAATCATGCCTTTCCGGCGCGGTGGCTCGTGCGTCGCATCACGCCTCTTTTTTCTCGGCCAGATAGAACACCGTGCTCTCGAGGCAGTGATGCGAGCCGACCGAGCGTAGAAACAACCGGACGACCGGTTGAACGATTCTCAGGGCTACCCACTGTTTCAGTGAGCCGGCGGACTGATCGTCCAGTGGCGTACTGTACGTCCTGGCGAGCAGGAATCCACCATGCCTGAGCTGCTCGGTGACTTGTCCCACGGAATATTCCGTGACGTGCAGGCGGGACATGAATCGCACGGGCTTTCCCCGCAGGACGCGGAGCAGGTTCTCGAGTCGATAACGGCTGGGCGTCGAAATGATCAGGGCGCCGCCGGGCTTGAGAATCCTGCTTGCGCCGCGTAGAAATCGCAACGGGTCGGGCACGTGCTCCCAGAGGTTGTTGCAGACGATCACGTCGAAGTAATTCGGAGCATAGGGGGCGTCGTAGGCGTCGGCGACGATGAAGTCGATGTCCTTGTGTCGCTCGGCGGCGGTCCGGATGGCGGAGATCGCGTAGTCGAGGCCGGAGACCTCCGCCCGGGGATAGGACTTTTTCATTTCGGCGGTGATGTGTCCCTCGCCGCAGCCGAGATCGAGGATGCGCCACGCCTGCGCCTCGCGCGGCGAGCGCAATTTCAACAATTCCAGGGTGCATTGAAACCGCCGGCGGTGAAAGGCGTTGTCGATATGGGTCTCGACGCTGTAGGGATCGCCGGCGCCGTACTCATCGGACGCTTCCAGCGCCTCCGGCGGAAGGAACACGCGGAACCCGTTCGGGTGCAGCGCGAACAGTTTTGCTCCCTGCCGGTCCGGCCATTCCTCGAAGGGGCAGCCGTCCGCCTCGCCGATGGCCCGCCGGCGGGCCCAGTCAAAGTATTTCTCGTCGGGCATCTGCAAAATCCGGATTCGCGGCGGGGTTCGAGGCGATGCGCTTACGAGCGACCGCTGCGCAATTCATTCAAAAGGTCCTCGATGATCGCATCCTCGGGCCAGACCGGACCGTCGTGCCACTTCAGATTCGCGTCCCAATGCCCGCGGCAATCGTGCACGGCGCTGGCCAGGAAGCAATAACTGATCTCGACGATCTTCGGCTCGCCGTCCGTCGCGCGAACGAAATCGAACGCCAGGGATTGCGTCCTCAGCTTCGCGGCGACGTCGAAGGCGATCTTCACGCTGCGCAGGTCGATCGCGGCGAGATCGTAATCGATGCTTCCGCTGCCGGATGCGCGGAAGTCGTCCGCCCGGACGTCGCGGGTGAAACCGAAGGCCCGGTTGCCGATCACGGTGATCCGCGTGTCGTTGCGATTGCCGGGGACGAAATCCTGAAGATAGAGATAACCCTTCTCACGGGTCATCGCCTGGTTGAATCGACGGATGTGCGACAGCGTGCGCGGCAAACGCCTGATCGCGGACAGGACGTTGCCCTGTCGGCGATGGCGGGCGGCCTTTGCCCTGGCGTCCTGCCAGTAGGCGGCGGCGGGTTTGAAGCCGTCGGCAAACGCTCGACGGGCCAGGCGCATCGCCTCGGCGGCGGAGCGAACCAGCTTGACGTTCAGCGACCCGGCGCCGCGGCTGAGCTTGAACACCTTGGGGAACTCCGTCTCGCGGATCCATGCCTCGGCCTCGGGCAGGTCGTAGAAAACGTGCGTCGGCACCAGCGGCGCCCCGGCCGCCTCGAGCAGATATTTCTGCGCCAGCTTGTCGTCGTAATGCCAGCAGGTCGCCGTATTCGGAAAGACCTTCAGGCCCATCGATTCGGCGGACTGAATCGCGCGCCGGGCGCAGACGAGGTCCTGCGGCTGGTCCAGGACCCAATTCCACATCAGCGCGTCAACCGATCTGAGCTGCGCCATAATGGACGAATTGTGCCCGTTGACTTCGAGGTACGACACCGCCTGCTTTTTGCAATACTCAATCCAGCGGTCGGAATAGCCGCCGGCCCGTGTATGAATCGCAATCGTGACGCCCATTGTCCCTCAACGGTGATCGGCTGCCCGTCTGTTGAGCTTTCCTCTATGCTTCGGCTCAGGCGCGATCCTTCTTCGGCTCGACCGCTACGGCCGTTTAATTTTTCTGTAGCGTCCGCCCTCCGTGGCGGACGGGTATGCGGCTGTCTGCTTGCATTTCATTCGTCGGCCCCGACGGAGCGGGACCGCTACACAAATTCTGAATCCGCTGTAGCGTAACGCGAGGGTATCGCGCAAACAACAGGCGGCGAACGCGTTTCGACGGGGGTCGGTGCGTATTGGCGGCGCGATGAAACCCAACGCGAAAAGCTCGGCGAGTCGTATCGGACCGCGGTCGCATCAGGGATTCATCCCTGCGAGGCGCGCTTCGCATTCGGCGACGCCGTCCTGCACGTTGGCCGCCGCGTAGAGGTCGCTGGCTTCGGCGAATAACTGCCCGGCTTCGGCAAGTTCGCCTCGGTCATGCAGCCATATCGCCAAGGGCCGGATCGCATTGGCCAGCTCCAGCGGGGCCGTTCCCTCGGCGCTGCGGTAGCTCGCCAGCGCCTCGCGGTACAACGGCTCGGCCGCCGCCGATCGGCCCGCGTCATGATGCACGTCGGCCAGATGTCGAATCGCATGCGCCAGCGGAAGCGGATCGCCGCCCGCCCGGCAGATTTCGACGGCCTCATCGTAGGCGGTCTGCGCCGCACCGAGATTCCCGAGGTCGCGCTCGATTCGGCCGAGGTCCTTCAACACGCGAGCCAGTTCGCGCTGATCGCCTCTCTTTCGGCAGAGGTCAACGGCCTCGACGAGATCACGCCGGGCATCGGCGAGGCGATGTTGCCGCCGGGCCCGATCGGCATGTTCGATCAATTCTTCGATGGATTGCGACATGGCGCTCATCCCGGAAGGGCGTCAATCACTACGGACTTTTTGAAAGTGTAGTCGTCGGAAGCCGGGAACTCATTCCGCCGAATCGTCAGAACCCACGCCGACCTCCACGATGCAAGTTGCATCGGACGCGCCGCCGCTTCCAGGCGATCAGGAGGGCGGGCAGAACCAGCGGCAGCGCGCCACTGCCGCAACACCCGCCGGAAAAAGGGGACCCGGTGGGCGTCTCATCACAGGTATCGGGCGTTCCATCGGCGTCGGCGTCGATCGTATCATCCTGACCGGGACATTGATCGTCGCTGTCGCAGACGCCGTCCCCGTCGCTGTCGTCGGCGGCATCAAGCGGGCAGGGGTCGTTATCGTCAATGACGCCGTCACCGTCTGAATCGGCAAGGACGGCCGTCTCGACCGAATCGGTATTGTCGGACATGTCGGGATCGCATTGCGGTGCCGATACTTCGACCGTATTGCTGATGACGCCGGCATCGTTGGGCGTGACCTCGATCGTCATCGTCGCTTCCGCGCCTGGGTCGAGTTCACCGATGTCGAACGTGGCCATGTTGACGCTTTGCGTCAACCCTCCCTGACTGCTGGACACGCTATTAACCGTGACGCCGGACGGCAGAGTGTCTTCCGCGATGACGGGGCCGGCGGAGTCGGGCCCGTTGTTGCGGACCTTGATCGTGTAGGTCAACGGCATGTTCTGCACCACCGGATCAGGATCTTCGATCTTGGAGAGTTCCAGATCCGCCTCGCAAGAGAGCCCACAGAGCTCAAAGCTGTAGCTCGCGCAGGGAGTGGCTTCAAACACCTCGGTCACAACGATGACGAAGGGCGACAACGGCGGCACCTCAAATGAGAACGGCTGGCTGACGGACGTGCCGATGTCCGCCAGGTAGTTCGCGCACATGTCATTGGGGTCATATTGGTTTAGATAGGCCGCCGCGAAGAAATTAACGTCGCAGCCGGTGGTGAAATCAGCTACAACGCAAATCGTAAAGCCGTTTACGTTCTCAAACTCATACACATCGAACGCCCGCATCCCCGTGCCGAACGGGCCGGGGCAGGCCTTGGCCGCGGCGCAGGTGGACGCAATGCCGTCACGGAGCAGACGCTGAAGTGGAACCGCAAGGAATGTACCCGGCCGAATTTAGCTGGCGTTTGCATTACGTCGACCTCCGGATTTCTCCATCGTTTCGGCCACTCGTCGCTCACCCATGAAGCCCGACTTTAACAACCTATTAGCATACCGTATTGCGACACCTGATTCAAAACACGCCGACGAAGCGTGTCAGCCCGATCCGATCGAACCGACCATGCGGACGACGGGGCGATCGTAGATTGAGCGCGCCCCGGCGGCCAGGCGCCGGGGCCGGGTGACGATAATATCCGCATTTGCGACGACCGATTCTTGTCGATAGACAAGTCGGTGGCTACACTACCGTCCGGAATGAAAGGTCCTCCAAAACCCGTCAGCGCCGTCTCGCGCCGGGCCGCCACCGGCCTGCTGCTGGCGTCCGTCGCCCTGATCGGTTTGGACCTCTCGGCGCATTGGCACGGCAAGAGTCGTCACGCCCGCGGCGCGATCGCCGTTCAATGGTCCGGCGCCGCCACCGTCGCCGCCCACCCAGGCGTGCTGCCAGTCGGCATCACCATCGTCGTGACGCTGGCCGTGCTCCTGTGGCTGGGGCACCATTCGCCGACCCCGCTTGTGGCACTCATCGCGACGCCGCAACGCCGCCACGGATCAGTGTTTCCCGCTGCAACGTTGCGGCGCAGGCACGGCCTCTCCTATCGCAACGGCGGACGCTACGGCCCCTAGCCGCGGCCGAATCATTTCCTCCGCGTCAATTCGGTCAGCATCCGTCCGCGTCCGTATTCGTTCGTTATCGAAGGTGTGAAGATGAGCGTACTCAGTGCAGTCGGCACGGGCTTTCGCAGGGTATTCGGCTCGCGCAACGAGCGCTTGCTGAAGCAGTATCAGAAGCGCGTCGTCCAGATCAGCGCGATGGAAGACGAGATTCGCGGGGATTACGACGCGCGATTTGAGGCGGCCCGCGCCCGACTGCCGGCCGACCTGCCCGACGAGGAGCGGCCCGCCGCCGTGCAGAGAATTCGCGTCGAGCTCAGCGGCGATCTCCGTAACCGCGCCGAGCGGATGAAACAGCGGCTGGCCGACGGCGAACCTGTCGACGATGTGCTGCCCGAGGCGTTCGGGGTCGTGCGCGAGGCGTCGCGGCGGGCGCAGAATCATCGCCACTTCGACTGCCAGCTCGTCGGCGGCATGGTGCTCTTCGAGGGCAAGATCGCCGAGATGAAGACCGGCGAGGGCAAGACGATCGTCTGTCACCTCGCGGCGTTCCTGAAATGTCTCCAGGGGCTGAAGGTCCACATCGTCACGGTGAACGACTATCTCGTGCAGCGCGACGCGGAATTCGCACGGCCCATCTTCGAGCTGGTCGGCCTGAGCGTCGGTTACATCCAGTCGCAGGTCGATCCCGGCGGCCGCGAGGGAATCCGCCGCAAGGCCTACGGCAGCAACATCACCTACGGGACGAACAACGAATTCGGCTTCGACTATCTTCGCGACAACATGAAAGTCTCGCTCGAGGAACAGGTGCAGGGGCCGCTGAACTTCTCCATCATCGACGAGGTCGACTCGATCCTCATCGACGAGGCGCGGACGCCGCTGATCATCAGCGGGCCGGCAGAAGACGACGTGACGCGGTATCGGACCGCCGACGCGGTCGCCCGCACGCTGATCAGCAAGCAGACCCAGGCCAACAGCGAGACCTCCCGGCGGATCAAGGATTGGAAGGACGCGCCGCCGAAGCATTTCGCGGATCATCCCAAGTTCGAGGACGGCCTGAAGAAATTCAAGGTCGATCCGTTCTGGGTCCGCGACGAAGAAGCCGAGGCGATCGGCCACACACAGTATTACATCGTGCAAAAAGAGCGCAAGCACGTCGCGATCACCCACCAGGGCATCACCGTCGCCCAGGAGCAGCTCGGCGTCGGGTCGCTCTACGTCGGCGCGAACATGGAATGGCCCCACCTGATCGAGAACGCCGTGCGGGCCCACGCCGTTTACGAGCGCGACGTAGATTACGTCGTGAAGGACGGCGACGTGATCATCGTCGATTCATTCACCGGACGGCTGATGCACGGGCGACAGTGGTCGGACGGGCTCCACCAGGCCGTGGAGGCCAAGGAAGGCGTCCGCGTCAAGGAAGAGACGCAGACCCTGGCGACGATCACGTTGCAGAATTTCTTCAAACTCTACGACAAGATCGCCGGCATGACGGGCACGGCCATGACCGAAGCGGACGAGTTCATGAAAATCTACAAGCTCGAGGTCGTCGGCATCCCGACGAACCGCCCGGTTAACCGCATGGACTTCCACGACCGCATCTACAAGACCGTCGAGGATAAGTACGACGCGATCGTCGAGGAGATCCACGACGTCCATACCAGGGGCCGGCCCAACGATCCGTTCGTGCTGGAGCCGGCGCTGAAAGCCCTTCGGCCCGTCCTCGAGAAGCAGGGCCGCTCAACGGCGCTCATCGACGGCGCCCTGGGCGAGTGGACCGCCGGAGGGACCGGCAAGGACATGGCGGCCGCCTACGACGACGCGATGGGCGACCTGGCCCGCGGCAGGCCGGTGCTGGTCGGAACCGTCTCGATCGAAAACTCCGAGAAGATCTCGAATCAGTTGACGCGCCGCTTCAGCGTTGAACACGAGGTGCTCAACGCCAAGCAGCACGCCCGCGAGGCCGAGATCGTCAAGAAGGCCGGCGAGCGCTACGAGCACGGCAAGGGGCAGCAAGCGGACGTCGTCGGCAACGTCACCATCGCCACCAACATGGCCGGCCGCGGCACCGACATCAAGCTGCAACTGGGCGTCGTCTATCCCAAGTGCATCGGCGACCTGGGTCCGCCGGCTGGCGGCAACGGCCGCGCCTTCGCCTGGCACGAAGAAGGCGTCACCGGCACCAAGTGCTGCATGGTGTGTCCGGACTACGACCCCAAGACGAATTGCGCCCACTGCTGGAAACCGAAGCTCGATCCGCGGTTTCCGGAGATGGGTCGCCAGGTGTGCCCCGTCACCACGCCCTGCGGCCTTCACATCGTCGGCACGGAGAGGCACGAGTCGCGGCGCATCGACAATCAGCTACGCGGCCGGTCGGGGCGACAGGGCGACCCGGGCTCGAGTCGGTTCTTCCTTTCCCTGGGCGACGATCTGCTGCGCATGTTCATGGGTGACTGGACCCTCAAGATGCTCGAACGCATGGGATTCCAGGAGGGCATGGCGATCGAGGCCAGGAGCATCAACAAGGGGATCGAGCGGGCCCAGAAAAAGGTCGAGGAGAAGAACTTCGGCGTGCGCAAACACCTGCTCGAATACGACGAGATCATGGACCTCCAGCGGCAGGTCTTTTACGGCCAGCGGCAGGACATCCTCGGCGCCAGCCGGCCCGGCAAATCGGAATCGCTCGTCGGGCGCATCTGGAAGATGATCGATCAGTCGCTCGACGCGGCGGCGCGAAGGTATCTCGATCGCCAATATCCGGCGCAGTGCGTCTGCGAGTGGGTCCGCGGGGCGCTGGAATGCGCCATCGACCCCAAGAACATCGACATTCACGACCCGGCCGGCGTCGAACGGACGATTCGCTCCGACGCCCTCGACGAAGCGCGGCAGCAGATCACCCTGACCGTCGGCGAGTACATGGACGGCGACCTCGATCCGAAGCAGTGGGACATTCGCGGTCTGGCCCGCTGGGGCGAGTCGCGCTTCGGCTGCAAGCTGTCGCAGAACCAGTTGCGCAACATGAGCGTCGACGACGTGCAGGCGTCGTTCCTCGAGTCGGCCGAGGCGAAATTCGCCGGGATCGACCTGGCACCGATCGACCGGTTCCTCGACGAGTTCTACGGCACGAAGTCGATCGTCGAATGGGCCCGACAGAAATTCGGCATTCCCCTCGAATACGAGACGTTCCGCGATCTATCCAACGAGACGATCGTCGCGAAGCTCCGCGAGGCGATTCGCCTGGCGTATCGCGAGCGCGAGGTCCGCTACCCGGTCGAGTGGATCCTCGAGCGAACCATCCTCGCCGAGCAGGCCGACAGCGCCTACGCGGCGGACCTGCTGGTCAAATGGGCGAATCTCAAGTTCGCCCTTGGCTGGACCGTCGACGACGTGCGAAACCGCCCGGCCGACGAGATCGCCGAGCAACTGATCGCCCTGAATCGCGACTACACGACCAACGGCCGGCTGGTCAGCGAAATCGACCGGGCCGAATCGACCGACGGCGACCTGGCCGCCTGGGGACGGGCCCGTTTCGGCCCGGCCTTCGACGACGAGGTTTTCGCCGCCGCGGCCGAGCCGCGCGAGGCCCTGCTGACGTTCGGCCACGACCTGCTCCGCCGCGAGCTGACCATGCTCGAGCGCTTCGTGCTCTTGCAGATTTACGACCAGGCGTGGAAGGACCACATGCACGCCATCGACCTGCTGAAGGACTCGATCGGCCTCCGCGGCTACGCCGAGCAGGACCCGAAGATCGCCTACAAGCGCGAGGCGTCGCAGATGTTCAATGAGATGATGGACGGCATCCACGAGCGCGTCACGGGCATCATCTTCCGGGCCCGCCTCACCGACGAGGCCACGGCCCGGCGGAGCAGGTACAACATCGGTGCCGTGCGCCATGCGGACGCGACAAATCTCGGCTTCACGGCCGGCGGCGCCGACCGCGACCGCGCCGCGGCCATGCAGGCCCAGGGCGCCGAGCAAAAGGTCGAAACCATCCGCCGCGAGGAGCCCCGCGTCGGCCGCAACGACCCCTGCCCCTGCGGCAGCGGGAAGAAGTACAAGGTCTGCCACGGGCGGGGGAAATGAATGGGCAATTCGGAGGCACCGGTGCAACTGTTGCTTTTTCTTTTTAGACTCTGCTGCCGACTTTAGTACTACAACGCCAAGTTTTCCGACGACCCGACAACCGGCCTCTGCGGTAGCCCCGAAGGGGCGGCGGGTTGTAGCCACGGGTGGAGCGAAGTGGGTACGTTCTCGTTGATAACATTTCCGCCCCGAAGGGGCGGCGGATTGTAGCCACGGGTGGAGCGAGTTCGCCGAAGGCGAACGAGTGAAACCCGTGGAAACCGGGCGCTCATTCAACCCCGCCCCGGCAGGGGCGGAGGAAGGCGTCGGCGGCAAAGGCGCGCATCGACATTCTCACCCACCCTTGCGCCGCCCCTTCAGGGCGGAGAGATGACAAACGACAACGCTTCCACGGGTTTCGGTCGCCGCGGCGACCTGCACCCGTGGCTACAGCCCTTTGCCCCTCCGGGGCAGGAAGGAATGTAGCGTTGTAGTATTAGTTTCCTGATTTGATCCTCGGCTTTCTTTACGAGTCTAATTCGCAAACTAACCGATTCTGTTCCTTTCCGGGTTTCTTCCGCCCGGAGGGCGCACGGTCGTTGCCGGGGACTTTGAGTCCCTGGTCATTGGCCTTCAACTTCCAAACCGCCCGGAGGGCGGGCGAGCGCTTCGTCCGCCCTCCGGGCGGTACCTCTTTGAAAACCAACCAACCGGCGGCTCAAGCCGCCGGCAACATGCGTGCGCCCTCCGGGCGAATACCCAAACTATGGCCCAAACCCAAACTATGGGCCGAAACGGGTCTGTGTGAGTCATCTACAAAGTCAATCACTCATCCACCCCGTAACTGCGGCTTGTCGATATCTCGTACGTCGCCCCGTCGGCGGTCAGGACGATGTCGCCCGGGTAGATCGCCTGGCGGCGGCGGACGGCTTGCGGGCGAGCGACGGATCGTCGCTCAGGGCTTTGCCCGCTTGAGGCCCAGTTTGTCGCGGAGCTCTTCGGCGGTCTGGTGGGCCCGGTCAGCGAGCCGATTCACGTCGTTTCCCGTCTCGGCGCTGAGCTTTCGGCGGACGCGGCGCACATCGTCAACAGGCGTCTCCTCTCGGTCTGAGGGTGTGGGTCTAACGGCGCTCATTGGTCTGCCTCCACAAGCATTTCGGGCGTGATAATCTGCGGCGGCAATAGTCCGAGTCGCAGACAGATCGTTGCGAAGTGCGTGCGTTTGTTTGGATTGGCCATGTGCTGCACGTTCCAGGTCAAAACGTAGTCCATGCGGTTCACGGTTGCCGCTGCGACGTGAATGGCATCGCCGGATACGGCAGGATGCGGCATCACTTTTTCGTGAACCAGTACTTCCGCGAGGCCCCGCACATCGGCGTCAAGTTCCAGGAGATTCAGTCCCCGAAGCATTTCCATGGCATCTGGTCCCTGAGCAAAGTCCGCATCGGACAATTCCGCGATGACCTCGTCGGAAACAAATAGTTCGTGCCGGTGCGCTTGTGATTGCCACCAATCCCGGCTGGTCTCACGCCAGGCAACGCTCTTCGCACTCGTCCGCGTGCTCACGCAAGCACTGAAGAAACTCGTTTCCAGATGGACACGGGCCACGTTCGCTAGATTCTATTCTCCGAGGTCCGCCACGGCAATGAGACGGCCTTCGCACCCATCTCGCAAGAAAAACAGTGCATGCGCCGCGCGCTATTCGAGCGAGTCGCTCCGTTCACCAGTGGCTCGTCTTCACTCATCCACCCCGTAACTGCGGCTTGTCGATATCTCGTACGTCGCCCCGTCGGCGGTCAGGACGATGTCGCCCTGGTAGATCGCCTGGCGGTCCATCGCCGACGTTTCGATGTGCGAGCGATGAATCGACGATGATTCGAGCAATGTTACGACTCCGCGAAGAGCGGGCCCGCGGCCGACGCATCGCGATCCACGACCACCGTGTTCTCTCCATAGACGCCGTGTAACGACGCCGGCGTCGTCGATGACCCGGCCGCGGCCGACTTCCTGCCGCCGCCGATCAGTTTGACCTCCTCGTCGGCCCGGGCGGTGACGCGCGTCGCCACGGCCATGAGGTTCTCGATCAGCCGCTTCTTGTCGAGGCGCCGGATGTCGTGGCAGGCGTTGACCAGCTCGCCGATGTACCGCGTGAACGCGCTGCGGCGGTCGACGTCATATCTCTGCCGCTTGCGACGATTGAGATACGCCTGCAACTTGCGGCCGCAGTCCTGCACCGCCAGGCGGATCTCCTTGCGGATTTCGTCATAGTCGGCGATCGCCTCCTTGCCTTCGCTGGTGAACGGCACCCAGACGCTGGCCAGGTGGACGAAGATGGCGATCGGTCCCTGCGGCATGGCCCCGCTGGGCTGTGACAAGCCGTAGCGCCGCCAGTCGATGTCGATGATGCTCCTGGTGATGCAGCAGCCGGAGGTCTGAAACAACAGCGGCACGCGATTGGCGAAGCGCATGAGCCGCGCCGCCGTCGGGCCGCGTCGTTCCTGCACGACCTTTCCGCGGCGGACCTTCGCTTCGTTGGCCGCGACTTCCTCGTCGTCCTCCCCGGGCGGGGGGCCGAGTTCGCCTCCGAAGGCCAGGCCGACCTCGATCTGAAACGGATTGCCGCGATAGACCGCCGGGCTGCGCGTCGTGGCCGTGAAGAATTCGGCTTTGACCCCCTTGAGCAGACCGGCGAGGACCTGCTCGGGGCCGATGGGGGCCAGGCAGTTCGTCGCCGGCGGTCGGATCGGCGTGCTTTGCATCGCCTGATAGAGCGTCTCGGCCTCGTGGGTGCCGATGCGCGAGGCACGGGCCCGCGTCGAGACCTTGGCCGCCGCGCAGATGCGTTTGGCGACGGCGGGGCTGATGCGGCTGAACTCGCCGGTGAGGAATTGGGCCAGCGTGCCGCGGCGCGAGTCCTTCAACATCTTGATAAGCACGCCGAGCTCGATGCCGTAGGGGTGCGGCTTGATCTCCTGCGTCGGGAGCGGCGCGGTCTGCGTGCCGCGTGGGTATTCGACGGATTCGCCGCCTGGATCGATGAACTCGAACCGCGCGTGGGGATTGGCGATGGCGGTCAGGTCGATGTATTCGTCGACGCTGGCGCGGCCCTTTTGATAGGCGGCGACGAGTTCGATCTGCACCTGCGTGCCGTGGGGCCAATCGACGTCGGCCGTCTTTTCCTTCACGACCTGCGGGGCGTTGGTCTTGGTGTTGATCTGCAATTCGTAATAGTGCGCGTCGCTGCGCTTGCCGGTCCGCGAGGTGATGCGCACGCTCTTGCCGGTCGTGAGCAGGCCGTACATGCCGGCGGCGGAGATGCCGATTCCCTGCTGGCCGCGGCTCATCTTGAGGCGGTGAAACTTCGACCCGTAGAGCAGCTTGCCGAAGATGTTGGGGATCTGGTTCTTGACGATGCCGGGGCCGTTGTCGCGGACGGTAACGACGAATCGATCGGCGGCGGCGGACTCGATCTTGATGAACATGTCCGGAAGGATGCCGGCCTCCTCGCAGGCGTCGAGCGAGTTGTCGACCGCTTCCTTGACGGTGGTCAGCAGGGCCTTGCGCTTGTTGTCGAAGCCCAGCAGGTGCCGGTTCTTGGCGAAAAACTCCGACACGGAGATTTCGCGCTGGGCTTTGGACATCGATTCGGCCGTGGCGTAGGCGCGTGTGGCCCGCGGCGATCGCCCGCTGGCCGCCCGTCCGGGCTTCGACCCGCCGCCGGGCGGGGAGGATTCCGGCGGGCGAGGACGCTTCGGTGTGCGCTTTTTTCTCGCGGGCATGGACTGATCTTCGGAAATCCCGTGGCGCGGATCAAATGCGAGCAGTAATTGGTCCTCGGATTTTGGTGTCCTCGTGAGCATGGAGGTGGCCATCCCTGACTCCGAACATACGATCGTACCCGCCACGCGTCCTACGGGCGACGCCGCGTCGATGGGCGGGCTGGGTTGCGAAGGACCGACCGCACGTGTCCGTGGTGTGCGTCCAGCAATACTTCGGCCTTTGTCCGTGACAGGCCGCAGCGCTTCATGATAATCGCCGTCTTGGCCCGGCCTCGGGCGGACCTGAGCAGGGCCGCCGCCTCGCGTGACGAAGCGCCGGTCGCCGCCGCGACGACGCGCGTGGCGCGCTCGGTGAGCTTTCGGCAGGCGTAGCTGTTCAGATCGACCATCAGGTTTCCAAACGTTTTGCCGATCCGCACCATGCTCAGCGTCGTGATCGCGTTCAGCACCAGCTTGGTCGCCGTCCCCGCCTTCAGCCGCGTGGAGCCGGACAGAATCTCCGGCCCGACGAGGACGCGGATGTCTACGTCGCAAACGGCGCGCACCTGCGAACGCGGGACGCAGGCCAGAAAGACCGTCATGGCCCGCCGCGACCGGGCGTACGCCAGAGCCGTGTGTACGAACGGCGTCGTGCCGCCGGTGGCGATGCCCATGATCACGTCGTGACGCCCGATGCGCAGATCGTCGAGCGCGATTCGGGCGGCTTGCTCGTCGTCCTCGGCGCCTTCGACGCTTCGCCACAGGGCCTTGCGACCGCCGGCAATGAGGCCGCGGACCATTCGTGGGTCGGAGCGAAAGGTCGGCGGACATTCGGCGGCGTCCAGCACGCCGAGCCGCCCGCTGGTGCCCGCGCCGACGTAGATCAGCCGGCCGCCGCGCCGCCATGCCCGCGACACCAGGGCGACGGCCTTGATGATGGCGGGTTTCGCCTTCGCCACCGCGGCGGGGATCCGTCGGTCTTCGGCGTTCATCAGGTCGAACGCCGCGGCGATCGACATGCCGTCGAGGTCGGCGCTGCCGGGATGCCGTTGTTCCGTGAGCAGGTGTCCGCGCGAGGCCGGTGTTTCGGAGCGGCGTCGCCTGCGCGTGGGGCGTGTCTTCTTCATCTGGCGCCGTCCGGATCGCAAATCTGCCCGAGGACGACGCGGCGCCGCGCCCCGGTCACCCGCGGAAGGTTGACCGCGATACCGTCGACGCGCGCGGCGGCCATCATGGCAAATGAAACGCTCTCCTTGGCCAACAGCGGGATGCCATAGTCCTCGGTCGTCCGGATCGCCGCGCCGGCAAACTGCTGATTGAAATTCAAATAGCCGGCGAGCATGGCGACCAGGGCGTGATTCCGGGCCCCGCCCCCGCAGAGAATAATCTCTTCGACGGCCGGCCGCCCGCGGCGCGGCAACGGCAGGTAGTTTTCGTAGGCGTACACCATGGCGGCGGCGGAAAAGTCCGTCGCCGTCGCGATCCAGTCATCGCCACGGATTTTCCGCCCGCCGTGTCGCCGAAACAGCTCGCCGAGCCACGCGTCGCCGAACTCCTCCCGGCCGCAGCTTTTCGGCGGGCGAATCCCGAGGAATCGGTGCCGCTGCATGGCGGCCGATAGTTTCGCGTCCAGCCGGCCGCGGTCGGCGCGGCGGCCGAACCGGTCAAACGACTCGCGCCCGTGGCTGAACCGCCGAACGAGCCCGTCGATGAGCATGTTGCCCGGTCCGGTGTCGAAGGCGACGACGTCGTCGAGACGTCCGCCGGCCGCCAGCCAGGTCAAGTTGGCGATGCCGCCGATGTTTTGCACGATGCGGTTGATCCGGTGCCGGCCGAACAAGACAAAGTCCGTCCAGGGCACGAGCGGCGCGCCCTGCCCCCCGGCGGCCATGTCGGCCTGGCGAAATTGATGCACGACGGGGCAGCCGAGCCGCAGCGCCAGCGGCGCCGCGTCGCCGATTTGCAGGGTCGCGCCGACGCCGGCCGATCGCCTGGCTCGTCCGGGCGGCAGGTGGCAGACGGTTTGCCCGTGTGATCCGGCCAGGTCGACGCGCTTCAGGCCGATGGCTTTGACGAGCCGGGCCGCGGCCATGGCAAACTCCAGCCCGACGTCGCGATCGAGCCGGCAGAGCGTTTCTGTCCGCGTTTCCGCCGGGGCCATGACGGCCAGTAATCGGCGGCGCAGCCCGCGGGAATAAGCGCGGTGAAGGGCGCCGATCACTTCGACCCGCTGCGCGGTTCCGCGTCCGCGTATGTCGCAGGCCACGGCGTCGATGCCGTCGGCGCTGGTGCCGCTGTTGAGTCCCAGAACGATTCGGTGTCGTTTCGGCATGCACTCCTCTTTCCGGCTTGCGTCGGCGCAATGGGCCGAGATTGTTTCGCAATCGGGTGAACCATTCAAATCGGTTTTTTGCCGGCGGGCGCCGGGCCGGGGTCACGGGCCGCAAAAACCACCGCGCACCACGGCCTCGCAGGGGCGCTGCCGGGGGCGGCGATCGGCCTCAAGGCCCCGTGTCACCGCACCGATGATGAAAAGCGGCCGCGGCGCCTGCGGATACTCGGGCGTGCGGGCGCCGGCAGTGCGATCCGGTCCGCTGCCCGATTCGGGGGGAAGACGCGATGCGGCGGGTTATCGCCACTCAATTCCTTCGGCGACGGGACGGCGCGCCGCGCGACTCGATTCGCTCGACCGTGCGAGCGCAAGGGGCGCTGCGGGAGCGCCAGCTCTGGGGGCAGGGAATCGCCTCGCGCGGCCGGCAGGGCGGCATTCTCAATCACCTGTTCGACAAGATCGACCGGCTGGCGGATCAATTGCAACGGGCCGAATCCGATTGCATCCTGGCGCTGGTCGCCGCGGTGGAGGCCCGCGACCCCTACACGCGGAGGCACTCGATCAACGTCGCGACGATGGCCCGCACGCTGGCCCGCCGCATGGGCCGGCCCCGGACGGAGATCGAGGACCTCGTCGTCGCGGCGTTGCTTCACGATATCGGCAAGCTCGCCGTCCCGGACGCCATCCTGCACAAGCCGGGCCCCCTGACTGCGGAGGAGTTTGATTTGATCACCGAGCATCCCGTCGCCGGGGCCGCGATGCTGCGGCCCGCCGGGTTTCTCAATCGCGTCGTGCCGCTGGTCCTGCATCATCACGAATGGTACGACGGAACGGGATATCCCCATGGCGTCAAGGGGGAGCGAATCCCGCTTGGGGCGCGAATCCTGCAGGTCGCCGACTGCATCGACGCCATGATGACCCCGCGCAGTTACAAGCGGAGTCTGGGCGTCGAGGAAGTGATTCAAGAGTTTCGGCGATATCGCGGGCGGCAATTCGATCCGGCGATCGCCGACGTGGCCATCGACTGGCTCTCGGGCCGCGGCGAGCCGCTCCGTGCGACTGCGGATGACGATCGGCAGGCCATTCCGTTTCCCGTCGCCTGATCGGCGCTGTACGCCGCCTTGCCGGGCGGATGCGCGCCGCGGGGCGACGTCCGGCGGCGATTCCTGGCCGCCCCCGACATCGCCCATTAAACTACTGCGGCATGAAGTTGCGCAAGAAGATCCTGGTCGCCATGAGCGGCGGCGTCGACAGCAGCGTCGCGGCGTGCCTGCTGGCGGAGCAAGGCCACGACGTGGTCGGGGTGTTCATGCGCCTCGGGGCGAACGACGAGCCGGACGTCGTCGCCGTCGGGCCGGACGAATCGCATCGACGCGCCTCGGTGCCGCTGCCGTTGGTCCCGCGTGAAGACGGCGCGTCGAACGGGCGACAGCGCGGCTGCTGCTCGGCCGCCGACGCGACCGACGCTCGTCTCGTCGCCGGACGGCTCGACATTCCGTTTTACGTCCTGAACTTCGCCGCGGAATTCTCCCGGCTCAAGCGGTATTTCGCCGACGAGTACGCCGCCGCCCGCACGCCGAATCCCTGCGTCATGTGCAATCAGTGGCTCAAGTTCGGCCGGCTCTTCGATTACGCCTCGGCCGTCGGCGCCGACGAAATCGCCACCGGGCACTACGCGCGAATCGCCTTCGCCGGCGGCGCGCCTCGGCTGCTGCGGGCCCGCGACGCCCGGAAAGATCAGTCGTACGTCTTGTTCGGCCTGTCGCCGGCGATCTTGCGGCGCACGCGGTTTCCCCTGGGCGAGCTGACCAAGGACGAAGTGCGGGCCTGCGCGCGTCGATACGGACTGGCGATTCACGACAAGCCCGAATCGCAGGACATCTGCTTCGTGCCCGACGGGGATTATGCGCGGGTGGTCCGCGCCATTCGTCCCGATGCCTTTGCCCCCGGCGCCGTTCGCCACGTTGACGGCCGCGTCCTGGGGGCCCACGGGGGCGTGGCGAATTTCACGATCGGCCAGCGGCGCGGCCTGGGCATCGCGCTGGGCCGGCCGGCGTACGTGTCGGGGCTGGACGCCGCAAGCGGGGCGGTGACGATCGGACCGGCCGAAGCGGTGCGGTCCGACTGCGCCGTCGCCTCGGCGGTCCGGTGGATTGGGTCTCCGCCGCCGGGGCCGTTTCGCGCCGAAGCGAGGATTCGCTACCACCACGTCGCGGCGCCGGCGCTGGTGACGCCGCTGCCGGAAGATCGAGTGGCAGTGTCGTTTGACGAAGCGCAGTGGGCCGTCACGCCGGGACAAGCGCTGGTCCTCTACCGAGGCGATGAAGTGCTCGGCGGGGGCTGGATCGTCGGCTGAATGGAACCGACCCCCGGCATCGGCCCATCGCCGTCACTTGAGCAGCAGGTTGTCCTTGGCCGCGTCTGTCGCCAGGCGATCGGCGGTTTCGGATCGAGCCCAGAAGACGCCGATGCCCTTCGAAGTGTGGGCCAGCGTATTCCGGCCGCGCGAGAACAAGGCGGTGTGAGAATCCCGACAGACCGCCAGCGGGACGCGATCATCGGGGCCGGGTTCGATGGCCCAGTTGGACACGATCAGATCGTAATGCTGCGGCGCGAATCCCGATGACATCGGCGGGAGATTCTGCCATTGGGCCTCGAGGATGCCCGGGTGCTGCGCCGTCAGGTTGGCTTCCTTCGCCTCCAGCGCATACAACTCCAGCGACGCGCGACATTCATGCCGGCGCACCTGGGATCGGTTCCAGGCAACGAACAGCACGAGCGCGATCCCGCCGGCCAGGACGCCCGCCATCCGACGCCAAAAGGCCACGCGCCGACGAAGGCGCTGGGTCTCCATTTGCGACAGGTCCAGAACCGGCTCGGGGGACAGGGGTGCTTTCGGCGCGTCGGGATTGGACATCAAAGACCGGGCTCCACCGCGATGCGCCGTCGACACGCTGCGCGTCGGCGCAAGAATGATCCGGTTCCGTCGGCGGATCAGTGTAACTCGATTCCGACGGGACACAATCCGCCGCGCCGCCGTCGCCTGTCCACGCGTTTTGTCCGATGCCCAGGCAATTTCGGCGGGTCCGGCCGGTTGGGCGGCGGTCTTCCATCGCGGCGGCCATCGACATTCGGCAGGAGCCGGATTGCCAAAGCACGCATCGGCGACTATGTTTGATGCAATATGGAGTTGCCAAAAAGGCCGTTGGGGGATGAGTACGTCAGGCCCGGGGCATTTCGCGCGATCTGCGCACGCCTGGCCGCGCATCCGAGGATGGGCGACCTGACCGCCCTGGTGATGTACGCGTTCGACAACCGCACGCGCCTTCTTCCGTTTCTATTCGCGGATTCCCGGATCGTTCCGGCCGGGGTCCGGGCCATCACGGACGCACTGCACGAGGCCGGGCTGACAAAGTCGCGCATCGTCTTTCAACTCTGGTCGCCGAACGTCCTTCCCTCGAACGCGATGATGGAAGGGCGCCGCCCCGACATCGTGATGATCAGCAGCATGCAGATCCACGCGCAGCGGGCCTACGACCTGGTGGCCGACGCCTGCCGCATCCCCCCGGCCGAGCGCCCGCTCGTCTTGTGCGGCGGCCCCAAGTCGATCTATGAGCCGTGGGACTATTTCGCCCTCGGCGAGCGCGGCGAGATCAACGCCGACTGCTGCGTCACCGGCGAGTCGTACGTCCTGCTCGATCTGCTCGAACGCGTCCTCGAGGCGATGGGGCCGGGAGAATCGTTGCGCCGCGCTTTCTTGCGGGCGCGGGACGAGGGACTGCTGGAGGACGTGCCGGGATTGATGTACCGCATCGATCCGCCGGGCGACCGCGGAGCGCATCTGGTCGATACCGGCGTGCAGCGCCTGGTGCAGTATCTGGACGACCTGCCGATGCCGATGGCGTCGTTCGAGCGGCTCGAACCGCCGCACCGGCGGCAGACGCTGTCGCCGCAGCCGCTGGCCCGCGAGGGCGTCGCCCGGCGCGCCCGGATCACCTCGCTGATCATGACGCACGGCTGCAAGTTCCGTTGCAGCTATTGCCCGATCCCGGCGTACAATCAGAACACGTTTCGTTTCAAGAGCCCCGAGCGGCTGGGCGACGAGATGCTCGCGCTGCGGGAGACCTACGGCCTGCGCAACTTCTTCGGCACCGACGATAATTTTCTGAATCATCGCGAGGTGGTGGAGGAGACCGCCGAGTACCTGGCGAAACGCCGCCACCACGGCCAGCGCATGAAGAACTTCGTGCGCTGGGCGACCGAGGCGACGATCCACGATGCCTATAAATGCCTGGACCTCATGCCCCTGCTTCGCCAGTCGGGGCTTCGCGCCTTGTGGTTTGGCATTGAGGACCTGACGGGCACGATGATCAACAAGGGTCAGGCCGGCACCAAGACCGAAGACGTCTTCGCCGCAATGAACGCCAACGGCCTGTGCCCCATGCCGATGATGATGCACCACGACGGACAGCCCCTCTACACGCGCGGCCGGCTGTACGGGCTGCTCAACCAGGTTCGCTATCTCCGGCGGCACGGCGCGATCAGCGTGCAGATCACCGTCCTGACGCCCGCCGTTGGCACGAATTTCTTCGACAAGCCCTACGAAGACGGGATCGTCTTTCAGCGCGTCGGCGGCCAACGCGTCGATGAGGCCAAGTTCGACGGGAACCACGTCGTGGCATCCGGCGAGGCCCGGCCATGGCTCAAGCAGTGGAACGTCATCCTGGGCTACGCGGCCTTTTACAATCCGATCAGTCTTCTGGGCTCGATCGTCCGGCCCAAGAGCCGACTGGCCGGGGCGGATATAGGAATGCAGATGATCGGCATGGCCGCCCTCGCCAGGACGGCACTGGACTCGGCGCGATGGTCTTGGCGGCTGCTTCGCGGGCCGATCGAGCCGTGCACGGCGGTTCCCGGCGCCAAGCTCAGGGTCGTCAGGGCGCGGCCGAACGAAATCGAGACCAAGCGCCCGACGGCGATTCCGCCGGATTCGCGCGAGGTCTATGGCGTGAGCGAGTCCGCCGATGAAGGGGCCGGCGTGGCGCTGCCCATTCTGGCGTCCGGCTAGAATGACCGCGGTGGTCGTGCCCCCCAGTTTGTCTTCATGGCCCGCGGTGCAGTCGTCCATGGCCCAGGACAAGGGAGTCATGGTTTCCTTTCGCGTCGATCGGCACCTGGCCGACGTGCTGGCCCGCATCCCTGACAAATCCTCGTTCATCCGCGACATCATCCTTCGCAGCTTCTACGAAACCTGTCCCGTCTGTCGCGGCCGCGGCGTATGGCCGCAGGAGCTGGCACGGTGGGCGGCGCGACAACTCAAGGCCGATCGGTCCGCGCCATGCAGATGTTGTCTCTATTCATTTCCGAAATCGACCCGTCGCGGCGGCGCGAGGAAGGCGGCCCGGCGTCCATTCGTGTGCCCGCATTGCGAGCAGCACGAGCATAAGCATTGACGCGGTTACCGGGTATTGGACAGCGACACACCGGACCCACCGACGTTTTCGGCTTGTCGAGTGTTGAGTTTGCTGCGTACAATTAGGAACGATGGACGCCAAGGAACTCTACAGAACGGTCAAACAGCAGCCGTTTGAGCCGGTCCGCCTTTTTGTGTCGGACGGCTCGCACTACGACATCCATCACCCGGATCAGATCATCATCGCGGAGAGATCTTGCTACATCGGAATCGGCAGAAATGGCGAAGGGCCTGTTCAGGAGATCGCCCGGGTGGCCAATATTCACATCACGCGCCTCGAACCGCTCCGAAGGCAGAAAACTCGTCGGAAATCGTAGCATCCGTCTCGGTTCTTGATTCGCTCGCGAACGGCAGCCGCCGATTCCTGATCCTCGGCTATCATGCCCCCGCCATGGGAATCGACCGCGCGATCAGCGAAGCCGCGAAGCCGCCCGGCTCCGTCTTTCGCAATCGCAATTTCATCCTGTTGTGGTGCGCCTATACCGCCAGCGCCCTGGGCGACCATCTCTCCGAGGTCGCGCTGCTCGACATGCAGGACGCCACGCACCGCGACGACTCGACGCGTATCAACGCCATCATCCTCTTCGCGTTCATGCTGCCGTACTTCCTGTTCGGGCCGGTGATGGGCTGGCTCGCCGATCGCCTGCCGCGAAAGAGGATCATGATCGGCGCCGACCTGACCCGGGCCGTCATCATGTTTGGGCTCATCGGCATCTTCGGCTTGCTGTTCGATGTCTTCGAAGGGACGTCGCTACAGCTTCGCGCCGCCACGGACGACGCCGGCGCCGTTTATTCGCCCTGGATTTACGCCTCGCCGCTTTTCATCACCGGCGTGTTCGCGGCGATGTTTTCACCGGCTCGCGCCGCCATGCTGCCGACTTTGATCCGCACCGACCAGATCGTCCGCGCCAACGGCCTGATGAACGCCATGGGGCCGATCGCCGCCATCGTGTCCTTCGTGATCGGCGCCGAACTGGTCCATCGCTACGGTCCGGTCGTGAACTTTCAGGTGGACGGGCTGACGTTCGTGGCCAGCGCCACGTTTATCCTCTTCATCGTCCCGCCGCCGCGACGGGTCATCGGCTCGGGCGGCGCCCCAAAGAAGTCGGGCCTGCTGGACGGCTGGTCCTATTGCCGCCGGCACCGCCGGGTCATCGAGCTGATCGGCTTTACCGTCCTGTTCTGGTCGGCGGCCGGCGTCGTCCGCAGCACGATCCCCGCCCTCGTCGGACACGTCTTCGAGGGAACGATCAAGGAAATCGGCTACTTCACCGCGACCCTGGGTGTCGGCATGTTGGCCGGGGCCCTGATTCTCGCGTATTTCGGCGACGCCTTGCGGAGCGAGATTGCGATCAGTTGGTCGCTCAAAGGCGCCGGCGCGTCGGTCCTCTGGCTCGCCGTCGTATTCATGGCCCTGCCGTATCGCGTCGCCGGCGGCGTCGGGCTGTTTCTGACCGGCATGTTCGGATCCGGCGTCCTCGTCGGGGCCAACGCCCTGCTGCAAAAGGTCGTCCCCGACTTCTTCCGCGGGCGCGTCTTCGGGTTCAAGGACGTGGCCAGCGTCGGCGGATTGCTGCTGGCCACCGGGGCCCTGGCGATTCCCGAATGGCCTCACGTGGACCGCTACGTTCCCGTGCTGCTGATCGGCGTCGGGGTAATGCTCGTCGTTAGCGGCGTGACGGCGACGATCGTCCGCCTGCGCCGCGGCCGTTTTTCGCTGGCGATCAATTTCTGGAAAAACCTCAACGAGTTCTATTGCCGCGCCTGGGCGCGCGTTCGCCGCGTCGGGCCCTGCACCATCCCGCCGTCGGGCCCGGTCATCGTCGCCGCCAATCATCGCTCCGCCCTGGACCCCTTCGTGCTCATCGCCACCAGCCCCAACCGGTTCCTGAGCTTCATGATCGCCCGCGAGTTCGCCGAGATTCCGTTGTTCGGCCGCCTCGTGCGAATGATCGAGTGCGTCGCCGTCAACCGCACCGGCGTCGACACCGCCAGCGTCAAGGCGTCGCTGCGGCACCTTTCCAACGGGCGCTGCCTGGGCATCTTCCCCGAGGGGCGCATTCGCCTCGAGGGCGAACTTCTGAAGGTTCACGAAGGTGTCGCACTATTGGCACTGCGCGGCGGCGCGACGGTCGTGCCCGCCTACATCACCGGGCTGCACCCATCCAGGAGCATCTACCGGGCGTTCTTCCGGCGGCATCAAGCCGTCGTCCGCTACGGCCCGCCGATCGACCTGGCGCGCTGGCGCGGCCGGGAGAAGGACCGCGCGGCGTATCGCGAGGCGGCGGAGCATATCATGGAAGCGATCAATGCGATGAAGCCGTGATTGGGGCTGTTGCGTACTTCTCGCGAGGCGGAATCGCTAACACGCCGAAATATGTTATAACCCGCGGGCAATATCCGACGGCGACACCGTCCGTTCCGGGGTGGGCCCGCACCGAGCCGCGACCGTGAGGGAGCGGGTTCTGATCTTCGGGCGGGCCAAAGAACAGCCGACCCTCCCGAGCCGTTCCGCCGTGGGCCCGCACCGAGCCGCGACCGTGAGGGAGCGGGTTCTGATCTTCGGGCGGGCGTGCGGTCAAGAACCCGCTTACTGACGTGCGCGGCTCGGTGAGGCGCGCGGCGCGGGGCATAACTTAAAGGGCCGATTCGCATGAGACCCTATCGCTGGTTCGTCAAAGGTGATCTCGACGGATTCTTCGGGCTCGCCGTGGACAATCTCGTCCAGGTCCTCGTCATCATCGCCCTGTGCAAGCAGCTCTGCGGCTTTTCCGACACGCTCATCTTCGGGCGCGTCCTGCCCGGCATCGCCGTCAGTCTCGTCATCGGCAATCTCTACTACGCCTGGCACGCCCGGCGGGTCGCCCGGCGCGACGGCAACTGGACCTGCACCGCCCTTCCCTATGGCATCAACACGCCGAGCGTCTTTGCCTACATTCTCTTTATCCTCGCGCCGGTCTACGGCCGCTACGCACCCGAACTCGGCGCCGAGGCGGCGGGCCAACTCGCCTGGAAGCTCGGCCTGCTGGCCTGCATCGGCAGCGGGATCATCGAATTCGCGGGGGCGTTCGTCGGCGGATGGATTCGCCGCGTCACGCCACGGGCGGCGCTGCTGTCGGCGCTGGCGGCCATCGGCGTCATCTTCGTCGCCAGCCCGTTCGCGTTTCAGATCTTCGAGCGGCCGCTGGTGGCGATGGCGCCGCTGTTCGTCGTGCTCATCGGATACTTCGCCAGGGTACGCTTTCCCCGCGGTCTGCCCAGCGGGCTGGTCGCGCTCATCCTCGGCGCGGTCCTGGCCTGGACCGTTCCGCTGATCCCCGGCCTCGAGCCCAGGATGATGAGCACGGATGCGGTGAGGGCGTCGCTGGACTGGGTCAAGTTCTATCAGCCGACCTACTTCGGGCAGGAGATATGGGAATTCTTCCGCACCGATCAGACGCTGTTCTGGTCGTTCCTCGGCGTCGTCGTGCCGATGGGGCTGATCAATGCCGTCGGCTCGCTGCAGAACATCGAGTCGGCCGAGGCGGCGGGCGACCGCTTTTCCACCGGGCCGTGCATGGCGGTCAACGGCATCGGATCGATTGCCGCGGGCCTCTTCGGCAGTTGCTTTCCGACGACGATCTACATCGGCCACCCCGGCTGGAAGGCGCTCGGCGCCCGTTGCGGCTATTCGATACTCAACGCGGTCTTCTTCACCGTGATCTTCCTGCTGGGTCTCGGCTCGCTGATCGTCGCGGTCATACCGATGGAGGCGGGCATCGCGATCGTCCTGTGGATCGGTGTCATCATCGCGGCGCAGGCGTACGAGGCCGTGCCGAAACGACACTATCCCGCCGTCGCCCTGGGCTTTTTCCCGGCGGTGGCGATGATGGCCGTGCTGCTCGTGCCGAATATCCTCGGCGGCGCCGGCGCCACCGACGGCATCTATCCGATGATCGCCAAGCACAACGCGGCGCTGGAGGGCGCCGCGGCGACCGATCAATGGTGGCCGGTCGGCGTCTATGCCCTGGCCGGGGCGAACAGCGGATTCGTCCTCACCGGGATCATCATCGCGGCCGTCTCCGCGTTTCTGATCGATCGCCGTTTTCGCACGGCGGGCATCTGGCTGATCATCGCCGCCGTCGTGACGCTCGCGGGATTTCAGCACGCCTATCGCGTCGAGCCCGGTGCGCATTCGGTGACGCCGAAAGAGCTGCTCGTCTGGCAGCGCGCGGAGGCCCGATTCGAGGGATCAAGCTTGCATTTGACCGTACCGGAGGACACGTTCATGCACCGCGGGTATCGCATCGCCGCGGGATATCTCGCCGCTGCGTTGCTGTGCCTGGTCATTCATCGCGCGCGGAGCAAGAACGCGGGCTTTGAGAACATCGACATGGACGAATTCGGCACGGTCACGGCATCAGGAGAGGGCGACGCCGCGCCGCCCCGCCCGGTGCGCAAGCCGCCCAAAACGCCGAAGCCGGCGAAAGAACCGACGGCGCCCAAGCCGGGAATGGTCGATATGTCGCGACTCCGGGATGACAGTGCGCCGGAGGATTCGAGCCCCCCGTTGCCGCAAACGTGGGGACCGGCGCGGCGGTCGGACCCGCCCGCCTCGGACGCCCCGCCGCCGTCGGGCGACCCGGATTCCGGCAGCGCCCCGAAAGTCTCAGGTCAATGAGTCGCCCATCTGGATACGATTCGTCGACGCGCGTTTCGTCGGTCGCGATTTGACGGGGCCATGTCACCCAACTGTAATAATGATTGCGGTGGCGCATCGTTTCCGCCGCGCCGGGGCGTAGCTCAGTCTGGTTAGAGCGCGTGGTTTGGGACCACGAGGTCGCTGGTTCGAATCCAGTCGCCCCGATTCGCCGAAGGCGAATAGAGCAGGAGAGGGGAGAAAGGAGAAAGTAGAACAGGCGGTCACGTTTTCCCCACGCCGGGACGCCAATACGGTGGCGTTGCCCTCTCCTGCGGTCTCCTTTCTACTCTCTCCTCTCATGGCCTTCGCTTTCGAGAAGCTGGTCGTCTACCAGACGGCCGTCGATTTCGCCGATCAAGCCGCCGCGGCCACCGAGCAATTCCCGCGAGGCTACGGATACCTGACGGACCAATTGAAAGTGCATCCCTCTCCATCGCCGCCAACATCGCCGAAGGCAATGGGCGCTTCACCAAGCCCGACCGGCGCAATTCCTTCGGCATCGTCCGCTATGCGGCTTCTTCGATGCCTATTTACCCGACGCCGATTCTGGTCGCCGGTGTCTGGATCGCGCGAAGCTTATCCCTAAGGATTCGTCACGAAATAAAGTACATCACAAGGGGAGTGCGGGCGTCTCGCTCGCCTACTTGATCCCGATGCCCGTGCTTTACTTTATTCACTGACGATCCCTAAGTGGGCGCAGCTTCGCTATGAAGGCACGGTGAAAACGCTCACGTTGCTGATGCGCGGCAGCTCACGACGGACGCGCCACACTTCACAACATTCGCGCCACACCTCACCCGGTCGGAAACAAATTGCCCATAAACTTCTGCCATGTGGGTTCGTCGCGTTCGATGGCCGATCGCGCCTGGTCGCCGTAGAGGTAGACGCTCGCCGCGACCTGGACCATTCCTCCGCAGGAGAAGGCGCCGATGTAGGCGGACCCCGGCGCGGGAGTGTCGAGCCGCAACAGGACCGTGTTGGGATGCATGCCTTTGCCGACCAACTCGACCACTCCGGCCAGGCGCGGCACGCCGGCGGGCGCGGTCCACTTCTGCCCCTGGGCGAGCTTCGTCAGACCGAGCGCCCCCCCGAGCTTCTCCCACGCGATGGCCTCGCCCTCCGACGAGATTCCCAGAAGCTGCATCGAAGAACAGGGCATCCCGCGGAAATGCGTGAGCCGCATCCGCAGAATCTGGAAGTACGTCGGCCAGCCCTGCTCCATTCCTTCGAGTTGGTTGTCCCAATCGTCGGTGTTTGCAAAGAGACTGTGCACCACGCGAACCAGGCAGACGCCGCCCGCGCGCGCCTCGACGCTCCACTCGGTGGCCATCGTCGGCGAACCGGGCGCACCCAAATCGCCCTCGGCCACAAACCGCTTGGGCGGTTGCCATGCCGTGATCTTCGCCGGGCAGTCCATTCCCGGTCCGAAGGTACAGACCAGTTGTCCCCCCTCGCGTTCATCGCTTGTGGTGGGAACGAACCACGCCGAGATGCCCGGACCCGTGGCGATTGCCCGCCATACCTCTTCCGGGGTGCCGGGCACTTCAATCTCGACCTGGATCGACCGGCGTCCGGAGTTTTCCCTCTTGATGCTCATGGTTTCTCCTTTTGGGTGGTGTCGTCGGGCTTGGGATGGGCCGCGACGAGCAGGCGATGTCGACGCCCGCCGGGCGCAGATTCGTCGTGATAATTCGAGACCAGTTCGGCGACGGCGGCGGTCAAGTCACGGCTGAAGGCGGCGCGATCTTCCGGCGATCGAAATCGAATCTCGGTATCGATCGAGAGCGTGGCCAGACGCTTGTCCAGTTCCTGCGCACGACGAAGCAACTGCCCGACCTCGCGCACCACGCGCGCGGCCAAGGCGATCACATAGCCGGCCGAAAGCCGATCCACACTGCGCGCTGGATCCGCCGCGACCGGCCCCATCGCGCCGGGCGACACGACGTAGGACGCCGCTGTCGCGACCATGAGGCGCTCGATCAGGCCGCCCCAACGCCGCCGCGACGAGACCTGGACGAGCTTCGCATCCTCAAGCCGCCGCAGGTGGTAGTTCACCTTCTGCCGAGGGATCCCGACGCGCGCCGAGAGCGTTGCCGAGGAGGCGGGTTCGAACAGCTCGGCGAGCAGGCGGCTTCGTATCGGTTCGAGCGCCACGGCCGCGATTTCGGGGTCGTCAATGACCTCCAGTTCGTTCATTCTCGCCAATCTAGCATTGACAACTTTTTTTGTCAATGCCCGTCGACGGCCGATCACATGGTGCATGAAAAGTAGCAATGTAAGCGGTCCGGAAGTCGAATCGTGAATCAGCTTGGTCCATCGCACAGCCGGTGGCGAAACCGTGACTCACGGAAGACGCCTTGGGTCGGACTGAGGCAATGACAAAGCAGGCTTACCGAAATCCTTGATTCCATCGCAAGAACGCAGAAAAAGTTCAATTGGTGTCCAGTCGCCCCGATTCGCCGAAGGCGAATAGAGCAGGAGAGGGGAGAAAGGAGAAAGTAGAACAGGCGGTCACGTTTTCCCCACGCCGGGACGCCAATACGGTGGCGTTGCCCTCTCCCGCGGTCTCCTCTCTACTTTCTCCTCTCATGGCCTTCGCCTTCGAGAAGCATCGGCTACCAGACGGCCGTCGACTTTGCCGATCAGGTAGCCGCCGCCGTGGCACTGAACGCGTCGGTGCGAGCTACCACACGCCGGGGATGAGCCGCCTGCTTCGCATCATGTATGCGGCATACTCGTCGCCGAACTTTTCGCGCATCATCCGTTCTTCCGGGCCGATGCGCAGGCCGGCGAGCAACGCAACCGCGATGAGGTACGCCGGGCCCGCTATCCAGTTGGGCAGCACAAGCGCCTGGCCCAGCGCATAGAGCAGCAGCGCCGAGTACATCGGGTGGCGGACTCGGCGGTAGATGCCGCGCGTGACGAGTTCGTGCGTCTCACGGAGTTCGAGCGTGATCGACCAGTGCTTGCCCAGGTCCGCGTGCGAGCGGCGCAGCACCCACAACCCCACCGCGATGCAGATTGCGCCAACGGTCAGCGGAACCGGGTGAAGCGGGTAGTTCGCCGCAGCCAGCGCCGGCGTCACGACCCAGACGAGCGCGAGCACGAACGTGATCGCGGTGAGGATCAGGAGTGCCTTCTCCAGCGGCCCTCTCCGGCTCGTGGCCACGGCCGCGAAGCCGCCGCCGCGCCGGTGCTGGAGGTGCGGGATCAGGATGAGGCCACAACTGCCAAGCAGGATGATCGTCTTGGCGATCCAAGGGTCCACGATATGGCAAGCATAATTGCCGCCACGAACAAGGAACAGTCAGTTCCCAGTCCATCCGAACGTAGAGAAGCGCTGCCCGCCCCGCAGGGAATGCACTCTAATCGACCAGCACGCCGTCATTCCCGGCCACGCTGAACCCGCCGCCGCCGAAATGCTTCCACGCGGCTACGGCTACCGCGCCGATCAATTGAATCGTGCATCCGTCCACATCGCCGCCAACATCGCCGAAGGCAATGGACGATTTACCAAGCCCGACCGGCGATGACCGGGACGATCAGGGCGAAATACGCGAAGCCGGATGCTCTTGTGAAGTTTTTCCATCCGGAAAAAATCTGCTGACATACGCCGCCCATTCTGTTAGCTTATCAGGGCTGTGATGGTTTGTCGGACCGGCGCGCGGAGGCGGTGCCATGCATCGTCTCGGCCGCGCCCACGCTGTCAGGGAGGACAATCGATGCCCGCCCGCGTCAAGTCAAAGCCGCGCACCCCGAAGCTTGCGCACACCCATCCCCCCGAGGGAATGACGCTTTCCGAATGGCAGATCGCCCTGCGGCGCCAGGTCAGCCGGCAAGAACCGCTCACCCTGCGAAACCAGGGCAGCGATCCGGTCTTCTCGGAGTTCGCCGTGACGAACCCACGCAGCGAGCGGTCCTACCGCGTGGTGATCCGCGGAGAAGCCCCCGGCCAGAACTACTGTTCATGTCCCGATTACGCGATCAACACCCTGGGCACGTGCAAGCACGTCGAGTTCGTTCTGGGGCGGCTGCGCCGGCGTCATGCCTCCCGCCTGCGCCGCGGCTGGCGTCCACCCTATTCAGAAGTCTTTGTGCACTACGGCGACCGGAGGCGCCTGGTCTTTTCCGCAGCCGCAGACTGTCCACGCCAGGTGCGAACGGCGGCCCGCCGCTGCTTCGATGCGCGCGGCGAGCTGGAGACCGATCGCGTCGAGCGATTCGATGGACTCCTCACCATCGCGCACCGCGGCGGTCACGATCTGCGCGTGTACGACGATGCGATCGAATACGTCGCAGAGCGTCGCGACGATCGAAAACGCCGAAGGAAGCTCCAGCGACTCTATGGCGGTCCCGCCGCCGAGCGGGCCTGGCGCAACCTCTTGAAGCTCAATCTTTATCCCTATCAGCGCGAAGGCGCGTTGTTCGCAGCCGTTGCCGGCCGGGCCATCCTCGCCGACGAGATGGGGCTCGGCAAGACGGTGCAAGCGCTCGCCACCGCCGAGATGCTGGCGCTCCACTGTGGAGTCGAGCGGGTATTGATCGTCTGCCCGGCGTCGCTCAAGTATCAATGGATGAGCGAGATCGACCGCTTCTCCAACCGTCCGGCGCGCGTCGTAGAAGGTCAAACGCACGTCCGCCGGGCCGCCTACCTCGAGCCCGGTTTCTTCAAGATCGTCAACTATGACGTGATCCATCGCGACCTTGAGGCCATCGCCCTGTGCCGGCCCGACCTGGTCATCCTCGATGAGGCCCAGCGCATCAAGAACTGGCAGACGCGCACCGCCAAATCCGTGAAGCAAGTCTCGTCGCGTTACTCCCTGATCCTCACGGGCACGCCGCTGGAGAATCGCCTGGAGGAGTTGCATTCGATCGTCGAGTTCGTGGATCGTCATCGCCTCGGTCCACTATTCGCCTTCAAGGCGACCCACGAGGTCAGGCAGGAGGACTCGACGCGGGTCATCGGCTACGAACATCTGGATCAGGTCGCCAAGACGCTTGAGCCGATCCTGATGCGCCGCCGCCTCTCGGAGGTGCTCAAGCAGCTCCCGCCGCGGATTGAAAAGAACTACTTCGTACCGATGACGCCCCAGCAGTGGGCGCCGCACGACGAGAATCGGGAAATCGTCGCCAGACTCGTTCAAAAGTGGCAGCGGCACAAGTTTCTCTCCGAGGCCGACCAGCTTCGGCTGCGCATCGCGCTTCAGAACATGCGCATGGTTTGTGACAGCACCTACTTGCTCGACAAGCAGTCGCGCCACGGCATGAAGGTCGAAGAGCTGCGCCGATTGCTGGAAGAGGTGTTCGAGGATCGCACCAGCAAGGTGGTGATCTTCAGCCAATGGCTGCGGATGAACGAATTGGTGACGGAGATGCTCGAAGACGCCCGCTGGGGCTACGTGCACCTGCACGGCGGCGTTCCGAGCCCTCGGCGCGCCGAGTTGACGCGGGCCCTTCGCGAGGAGCCGGACTGCCGGGTTTTTTTGTCCACCGACGCCGGCGGTGTCGGGCTCAACCTTCAGGCCGCCAGTGCAGTGATCAACATGGACCTGCCCTGGAACCCGGCAGTGCTGGATCAACGGATTGGCCGCGTCCATCGCCTCGGCCAGAAACGGCCGGTCCGTGTCGTGAACTTCATTGCCGAGCACACCATCGAACACGGAATGTTGTCCCTGCTCGCCTTCAAGAAATCGGTCTTCGCCGGGGTTCTCGATGGCGCGACCGACAGGGTCTTCATGGGCGAAAGCGCGATGAATCGCTTCATCAGGACCGTCGAGAAGGCCACGGGGGAAATCCCGGAACGACCGGCCACCGGGGAGGATGCGAACCCGCCCTCAGTCGGCGCGCAGGCCGAGTTCCTCGACAGCGGCATCACCGTCGGCGGGCAGGACGAACCGGGACAAGAACGCTTTCGATTGGATTCGACCGCGCCCGCCGCGCTCCCCGTGAGTACCGAGGCGTTGAGCGTATTGCTGGATCGCGGGGCAAAGCTGCTCCGCGAGTTCAGCCGCTCGTTGGGAACGGTCGGCCAAAACCCTGCCGGCAAGGCGAACAACGGGCAGCCCATTTCCATCGTCCGTGATGAAATATCGGGACGACCCGAAGTGCGGCTCACCTTGCCCGATGAAAAGTCGCTCGCCGACTGGGTCGGTCGACTCGGCCGCCTCATCGGCAACCTGCAGCGGCCTTCCTGAGGAGATTGTGGAAATCGTCTATCCGCGCCGACCGCTCCGTCACCGCTGCGGCTCGGAAAAACGCAGCGCAGATGGGTGGCACACGGTGCCGTATGCTGCGCCGGCGCTGAACAAATTCACCCCCCCCGCGCTGCCCACGCCTATCGACGAGGTCAAACAACTTCACCGTCTGCGCCGCAGAAGTGCCGGTACGCCCAGCGCCAGCAGCGCCAGCGTCGACGGTTCCGGCGTGACGACGAAGTCCAGCGTATAGGTGGCCGAGTTGGCCCCTGTCTGCTGAATCCAATAGGTGTAGTCGCCTTCCGACAGTGGCGGGACGAACCCAATCGCGCCGGCGCCGACGGAAATGTCGTCGAGAATATCCGTCCCCACCTGACCGAGGCCGGTCCCGAAATGGCTCCATCCCAGCAGGTTCGATACGTCGGTTCCCGTCGGCGGCTCGGTAAAGGTCGTACCGCTCTGCACCGCGATGAACGCCGTAGAGTCGAGCGAGACGTAGGCATCGAGGATGACCGCGTCCAATTGCAGGCCGGCGGGCACGGACAGCGTGATGTACTCCAGATCGCCCGAGACCGAGGTGGCCGTCAGTTCATTGCTGCCGAATGACAGCGACCGCGATGTCGGGGCGAGCCGATCGCCCGAGATGTCGCCGTCCACGCCCTCGTCGTAGACGATCGCCGCCATCGCCGCGGCGGGACCAACGATCAGACAACCGAAAAACGCCGAAGCAATCGCTCTTGAAGCGCGCATCTTTCCTGACCCTCCCTTGGTTTGCGGTCGGCAGATGATCCTCGGCTCATGTCATCCATGTCTGACGACACCGACGATCTTGCAAAGCCCGGCGGAAAATCACCGACCGACGACCCCGCATGCGGACATGGGACGTCAAGAATGGAGGATTAAAGGGCCGTCAAACGGACGGATCGCTCGGTCTCGCCGGTCGCCGGTGCGTCATCGGCGACGACGATTCGAGCGTCGGGAATGGATAGGCGAGACTGGAGGTCGCTAAGGGTCCGGGACAGCGTCGCGGCCTGTGCGGGCGAGACGATCTGACCCGGGCGGTTTGTCGTGACGAGAATGTGGATCGCGCCGGGGGTGTCCGGATGGGAGCGAAAGCCCTGCCACGCGCCGCTCTGGAAGACCCGCCCCGACTCGTCGATCCGAAAATGATAGAACCCGCGAGGGTCATCGGACGAGGCGGTCCGAATAGCGATCGCATTCCACGCGGAAGGCGAAGCGGTTCGACCGCTCAGGGGCGTCACCGGCGAGACCTGGGCCAGCCAGAACAGACTCATGGTGCCGCCGGTCATGGCCAGCACGAGCATGATCAGGGTCTTGAAATGTCGATGCTGATGACGAACGGAAGCGGCTGCCATGAAAATCCCACCGGACCGATCACCGAAGCGGCGAGGCCGCGGCGACCCATAAGCCACAACTTCATCTAACCATGGATATCGGTGAAATGCAAATATTGCTCGCGGCAAATCCTGAAAAAACCCGCGCTGACAGCACTGCCCGGGTCGATAAGCCGTAGCGCGATTATCAGACGACCGAGAATTGCCCAACTGCGCCGAGGCCGCGACGAATCGTCAGTCTCTCGGCCCATCCGCCTTCGTGCCCTTACCCCTGCGGCCTGGTCATCCCCCGCGGGTCGAGCAGCGCTTCGAGCTGCGCTTCGGGCAGCGCCTTTTCTTCCAGCGCGACCTGCCGCACCGTCTTGCCGGTCTCGAACGCCTTCTTGGCGATCGCCGCCGCCCTGTCGTAGCCGATCACCGGCGCCAGCGACGTGCACATCGCCAAGCTCTGCTCGACAAACGACTCCGCCCGCCCCGCGTCCGCCTCCAGCCCCGCGACGCACCGGTCGGCGAACACCCGCGCCGCGTTCGACAGAATCCGCACGCTCTCGAGGAAGTTGTGCGCCATCACCGGCATCCCCACGTGGAGATCGAAATTCCCCAGCATGACCGCCGCCTGAGACACCGCCGCGTCCGCCCCGATCGCCTGCGCCGACGCCTGCATCAGCATCTCGCACATCACCGGATTGACCTTGCCCGGCATGATCGAGCTGCCCGGCTGCGTCGCCGGCAACTTCAACTCGCCAATGCCGCACCGCGGACCCGAGCCCAGGTGCCGGATATCGTTGGCGATCTTCGCCATGCTCACGGCGATCGTCCGCACCAGCCCCGACGCCTCGACGAACCCGTCCTTGGCGTGCTGGGCCTCGAAGTGGTTCGCCGCCTCGACGAATTCGATGCCCGTCGTCTCCGCCAGCAGCGCCGCCACGGTCTTGCCGAAGTCCTTGTGCGCGTTGATGCCCGTGCCGACCGCCGTCCCGCCGATCGCCAGTTCGCGCAGGGCCTTGACCGCCTTGTGGGCCCGCATCACGCCGAGCCGCGCCTGCGCCGCGTATCCGTCGAACTCCTGCCCCAGCCGGATCGGCGTCGCGTCCTGCAAGTGCGTGCGCCCGATCTTCACGATCGCGTCGAACGCCTTCGCCTTGGCCGCCAGCGCTTCGGCGAGGTGAAACAGCGCCGGGATTAGGTCGTCCTTCAGCGACATCGCCGCGGAAACGTGCATCGCCGTCGGGATCACGTCGTTCGAGCTCTGCGATTGATTGACGTGGTCGTTCGGATGCAACACGTCGCGCGAGCCGATCGGCCGACCGGCGAGCTGGCATGCCCGATTGGCGATCACCTCGTTGGCGTTCATGTTCGTCGACGTGCCCGAGCCCGTCTGAAATACGTCCACGACGAAATGATCGTCCAGCGCCCCGTCGATCACCTCCTGCGCCGCCCGGACGATCATCTCGCACTTGTCCGCGGCCACGGTGCCCAGCGTGGCGTTGGCCTCCGCGGCGCACTTCTTGATCAGCCCCAGCGCCATCACGAAGCGCCGACCCAGCCGATAGCCGGAAATCGGAAAGTTCTCTACCGCCCGCTGCGTCGACGCCCCCCACAGCGCGCCAGCGGGCACCGTCATCGGTCCCATCGAGTCTTTTTCAATGCGTGTTCCCTGCGGCATGGTGCAAATCCTCTGCGCAATGGATGCAGTCGAGTCCGACGCCATTCCGTCAGCGGCGACCGCCTGCCCACCGCCGGGATTCTACGCCGAATCCCCCGATTGTTCAGTCGCCCGCCATTCGCGGAGCACCGCCATTCGCGGAGCACCGCCATTCGCGGAGCACCGCCACGGGGCGCTCCGCCACGGGGAGCATCGGTTCGGGGAGCATCGGTTCGGGGAGCATCGGTTCGGGGAGCATCGGCTTCCAGCCGGTGCGCTTCGCCAACCTCACCGGCGCAATCCAGAACATACGCCGCTTCTCCGCCCCGCCCCCGTTTGACGGGCACCGTCTCGACCATTTACCATTCTCGTCCCACAAGATTCTGAAGTCCGACGCGATAATTGTGAATTCCCCGGGAAAGGTGGAGGTCCGTCATGGGTCGCCTGTACGACAATATCCTTCAAACCATCGGCCGAACGCCGATGGTCCGCATCAACCGCATCATCGAGTCCAAGGCCGACGTCTACGCCAAGCTCGAATTCTTCAACCCCATGGCCAGCGTCAAGGACCGCATCGGCGTCTCCATGATCGAGGCCGCCGAAAAGGCCGGCAAAATCACCGCCGAAACCGAGATCATCGAGCCCACCAGCGGCAACACCGGCATCGCCCTGGCCTTCGTCTGCGCCGCCAAGGGATACAAGCTCACCCTGACCATGCCCGAGTCGATGAGCATGGAGCGCCGCATGCTGCTCAAAGTGCTCGGGTCCAAGCTCGTCCTTACCCCCGCCGCCGAAGGCATGCCCGGCGCCATCCGCAAGGCCCAGGAACTCGTCGAATCGACGCCCCACGGCTTCATGCCCCAGCAGTTCGACAACCCCGCCAACCCCGAGATTCACCGCAAGACCACCGCCGTCGAAATCCTCGACGACACCGACGGCCGCGCCGACATGCTCATCTCCGGCGTCGGCACCGGCGGCACCATTACCGGCGTCGGCCAGGTCCTCAAGGAGAAAAAGCCGACCTTCCGCTGCATCGCCGTCGAGCCGGAGGAGTCGCCGGTCATCACCCAGAAAAAAGGCGGTCAGGAGCTCAAGCCCGGCCCCCATAAGATTCAGGGCATCGGCGCCGGCTTCATCCCCAGCATTCTCGATCTGTCCATCGTGGACGAGGTCATCCGCGTCAGCTCGGCCGACGCCATGGCCTGGGCCCGCAACTGTAGCAAGATGGAGGGAATCCTCTGCGGCATCTCCTCCGGCGCCGCCCTCTGCGCCGCCAACGAGGTGGCGATGCGCCCCGACAGCGCCGGCAAGCTCATCGTCGTCATCCTCCCCTCCTTCGGCGAACGCTACCTCAGCACTCCGCTCTTCCAGGAGGGCTAAAGCACCCTCGCCTAACGAATCGCCGCCCCCGCCGAGCCGATATGCGCCCGATCCCCAGCCCCGAAGGGCTGCAATTCAATAGGCAGGGGCAGCGCCCCTGCATTCGGGCGTTGAACCTCAACCCCGCCCCCCAGCCCGAAGGGCTGCAATTCAACCAGCCCGAAGGGCTGCAATTCAACCAGCCCGAAGGGCTACAATTCAATAGGCAGGGGCAGCGCCCCTGCATTCGGGCGTCGAACCGCAACCCCCGACCCCCAGTGCAGCGCCCCCTGACACAACGGAACCTCCGCCGTAAAATTGTGGATGCCCAACACGTTGGCCCACCGGTCGGAGATCGGGGACCGGCGAATCGACCCGGTGGAATTCGTGGCATGGTGCCGGGCCTGCGACGCCGACCCCGCCGAGATGATCCTGCAGATCGGCTGACACCCGCCTCCTTCACACGATGGGCCGCTGATACGCACGAATACAGCGAGAAACGCGATTGCCTCAACGCCCACGCTGTGGTAGCAGAGTGTCGCTTCGGGCCAACATTCGTTATGATGCCATCTATTGAAAGGCGCGTAGAACAGCGAACATCACGTCCTTCGTTGCGCCTCTTGTTTTGGAGTGACTCGCCGTGTCCACCGTTTCTCAAGACCACCCACGTTCCGATGCTGGAAGCGAAGGAACGCCAAAACACGGCATCCTCGAAGGCGTTGCACCATACCTAATTGGCATACCCGCGCTCATATATGGGACGGGAATCCTTGTAAGCATCACGTACTTCGGTCGCTGGAGCATGACTGATTTAAGCGGCGGCGAACTTGTGCGAGCTCGCTATCTACAGGTCGGTCTCTTTGCCTTTTCCCTTCCAGTACTTTGGGGTTCGAGTTTCTTGGCCTATTTCTATTTCCGTCGGATTGAGCAACAAGTTGACTCGATACCACGGACATCCATTGAGTCTTCTCCGAGTCTCAAGCAGCAACTAAGTGCCACACTCGCACTATTCATCAAACGACCCTTAAAGTCTGTGACTTGGGAATACGCAATCCGACTGATCTCAGAACGACCGTATTGGCCCCGACGGTTTTTTTTCTGGGGGTTGTTGTCGTGGCTTAATATGTTCTTAGCTTTGACGGTGATCGCCTCTTTGGGTCGTCCTTCATGGTTTGGCGAGCCCCCTTTTGTAATTTGCTTTGTTCTACTGCCAACCACTACTGTACTAGGGTCATATATTATTTCGGGATTCATTGATGAATTGGGAATGCACAAGAATCTGACGAGATTCTTCCTTTTCATTGGGATGCTTGCGCTTGACTACGGTATTATTTGTACATGTAAAGACAATGAACTATGGGGAATTATCACAAGTATTTGGAGGCACCACCGATCGGCGTTTTCGCTCTATGTGGTGCTTTCATTTGCAGTAGTGATGATGTTTGTTGGAGCGCGTAGAGGCGCGCGAGAGGCACGGAACCCAACGGTCAGCGCTACGATTTGGGCTGTTGTTGGAGTTAGTCTTATACCGCTTTATTACTATGCAGTTATCGGCTTTGCGTTCTCGGTCTTTCCATATATCCCAGCAACCAAGGGCGGTGCAGATTACACGGCGGCTGCCCGAGTACGCGTAAAATGTGATAGCGACGCCGATGTTGGATTCTCTGGTAAGGATAGATTCGTGTTTCTGGAAGAGACTACTAACTGGATTTACCTTGCGGAAGCCAGCGATGAAGACGTGAAGGACTGGCGAATTGGCTATGTCTGGAAGGACAAGAGACGCGAAGTAGCGGCGCCAAGAATCATTAGGCTCTCACGAGAGAAGGTCGTCGCGATCGAATTCACGCACTAAGCACGGCGCCTTGCAATGCAATCGTATCGCATTCTCGATCGCAAACCTGCCGACACATCTATAAGATTCTATTCTAACACTCAGCGCCTTCCGTCTCTACCCGCACATGACGGTACGGTCAAGTATCGGCGATAACGTAGTCCGCTGGCGATTCGTTTGCCCGGCTTTCAATCGCGGCGTCCGGCCGTCACCGCTTCGCTTCCCGCCTTCGAGTCTTGCACGCCTCACGCCGGACCCGCTTCGCGCCCTTCGGGTTCGGTCCGTCATTCGTCCTGCTCCGCTTCGCGGGGCTCTCCGGCGTGCTGTCGGCCGCCGCGCCGCTCGCTCCTTTGTCACCCCCGCCGGGGTCCCTCGTGCCTTGCGAAGGGACCGCACGTCGCGGGTCCCGACAAGGAGCAAAGTTATGAAAGCCGAACAAGCAAAGAAAGTCGCCGACCAAGCCCTCGAACAACTCGCCGATGCGCTCTCCAAGGGCAAGAGCGAGGAACTTACCCGCTACCTGTCGATGCTGGCGAAGTTCCACAAGTACAGCTTCGGGAACGTCATGCTGATCCTGTCGCAGAAGCCCGACGCGACGCACGTCGCCGGCTTCAACACGTGGAAGCAGGTCGGCCGCTACGTCCGCCAGGGCGAGAAGGGCATCGTCATCATCGCGCCGATGGTCGTTCGCAAGCGCGACGCGGAGCCTGCCGCCGGCGAATCCGCCGAGCGTGACGACACCGTGCTGCGCTTCCCGCCTCCGAGTCTTGCACGCCTCACGCCGGACCGGCGGTTACGCCTGCTCGCCGGGCGGCATGCCGAACAGGGCGCGGAGCATGTTCATCGCGCTACGCTCCAAAAGCGCGCCGACGGCCCCCATCGATGCGTACTCGATCGGCAGCGGCCGAACCATGGAGCGAAGGTCGAGGTAGGTTCCCCGTGCCTGCGCTTCGCGCAGCGACTCGGCATCCGGCCCGGCGATGAGATAGGCGCCGGTGGCCACGAGCGCGACGGCGACCAGCATCCAGATGGGCGATCTGAACCGAAACAGCCACCCCGCCATCATGCCGCCGATCATGAACCCCATCGCCACGGAAAAGTAGATCTGCCCCTTCAGCAGCGGGTTCTGCTCACCGCCCATGCAGTAGGCGATGACCGCCCACGCAACGAGGGTGACGACCGCGACGGCGCCCAGCACCTGGCGGACGTCCGGCGCATGTTCGTGGCCAGGCCGGACGGCGCGGTCGGCGTCGTCGTGCCAACTGTCAACCCATTTGCCGACGACGAAGCCGACGGATATCAACGCCAGCCAGAGCCAGGTCTCCGCGATCAGGGCGACGGTCGGAAACGGGTCCCGGGGAGGTTCGTTGGCCAGCGCCGGTCCCAACCGATAAAGTACGAGCGAGTCGATCTGCGAACCATGCAGACCCAGCGCCGCCAACCCGACGGCAATGGCCAGCGCCCCGCACTCGGCGGAGCCGGCGCCGCGGATCGCCACGGCCAGCCCGGCAGCGACGACGGCCAGGCCAAGCAGTTCCGCCATCGCCACGACGCTTTGATTGATGTTGATCAGCGTGACGGGACCGTTGGCTTCCGCGGCGCCGACGGCCCAGCTCCCGACGTGCCAGAAGATCGCCGCCGACACGGCCATCGCCGCGAGAAACCGCAACTGACGAATCAGCGTCTGGCCGCCGTGCTCCGGCGACATGACGTCGGTCGTGGGGCTCATCGTCGGGGCGTCCGTCATGCGGGCTGATGCTTCATCTTGAGGGGCTTCCACGCGGACAACATGGATTCCAGGCGCCGACGCGCGGCACCGTCCATCCCGCACATCGGCAATCGAAACGATTCCTCCATCATGCCGCGCAGCGCCAGCGCCGTCTTGATGGGAACGGGATTCGTGTCCAGGGTCATCAAGGCCTTCGCCAGGGGGAAAAGATGTCGATGGATGCGCCCGGCCTCGCCCCAGTCGCCGGCCAGGGCCGCGTCCGTCAGCCCCGTCGCCTCCGAGGGCAGAAGATTGGCGATCACGCTGATGACGCCGGCGGCCCCGACGCTCATCAACGGCAGCGTCAACGTGTCGTCCCCGCTGAGAATCGTCACGTCGCTTGCGGCCTTCAGCGCGCTGGCCCCGTCGATCGAGCCGGTGGCGTGCTTGACCGCGACGATGTTCGGATGCTCTTCGCGCAGCTGGAGAATCGTGTCGTGGGCGATCTCGACGCCGCATCGGCCGGGAATGTTATAGAGAACAATCGGCCGGTCGATCCGCGCGGCGACGTAGCCGAAGTGAGAGAGCAGCCCCCGCTGGCTCGGCCGGTTGTAGTAAGGCGCCACCAGCATCACCGCGTCCGCCCCGGCGTCGACCGCCGCCCGCGACGCGACCAGGGTCCTTTCCGTGCAGTTCGATCCCGTGCCCGCGACCACCGGCACGCGCCCCGCTGCGACCTTGACGACGGTCTCGATGATGCGGCGCTGCTCTTCGTCGGTCAGCGTCGGCGACTCGCCGGTCGTGCCGCAGGGAACGAGTCCGCTCGCGCCGCCGCCGATGACGTGCTCGACGAGCCGCTCCAGCGCCGGATAGTCGATCACGCCGTCGCAAAACGGCGTGACCAGGGCGGCAAAAGTCCCTCGAAACATGACCTACTCCTTGGGTCGTTGTCGATCGAGCAGTTCGCACATCTGGCGGACCGCCCGGCGCAGGCCGACGAAGACCGCACGAGCGATGATACTGTGACCGATGTTGAATTCGCAAAAGCCCGGCAGCGCCGCGATGGGGCCGACGTTGCGATAGGTCAGTCCGTGGCCGCCGTGGACTTCCATGCCGCAGTGGATGCCGATTCGGACGCCCTCGGCGAGCGTCTGCAATGCCTGTTCGCGCTGCAATTCGTTCGGCGCGTTGGCGTAGGCGCCGGTCCATAGCTCAACGGCGTCGAACCCGAGTGCGGCGCACTTTTCGATCTGCGCCGGGACCGGCTCGATGAACGCGCTGACGACGATGCCGGCGTCCTTGAGCCGCCTGACGACGGGGCCGACGCGGTCGCCGAGCCGAACGACGTCCAGCCCGCCCTCGGTGGTCAGTTCCTCGCGCTTCTCAGGGACGAGGGTGCATTGCGCCGGTCGATGCGTCAGGGCGATGTCGACGATCGCCGGGGCGATCGACATCTCCATGTTGAGCTTGCAGACGACGACCTCGGCCAGCAGCGGAACGTCGCGGTCGGTGATGTGCCGGCGGTCCTCGCGAAGGTGAAATGTCACGCAGGACGCCCCGCCGAGCTGGGCCTCGGCCGCCGCCCAGACCGGATCGGGCTCATCCGTCCGCCGGGCCTGCCTGACGGTGGCGACGTGATCGATGTTGACGCCGAGAGTGGCCATCTCTATTCCCATTGAAACGAACGCACGGACGCGAAATCATAATCGGTCGCCCGAAAAGTTGAAAACCTCACGTTTGGAAGTGGACGAGGCAACAGGTTAGACTCTCCGAAACCTAAACGAATATCGATGGCACATCGAACCGCCATGCAGAATCATCGAGTTGCCTAATGAAACCATGCACTTGGACGATCGCACAGCTTGCGGTCGTATTCGCCGCAACGTCGCTTTGCGCCTGCCGGGATCGGACGGCCGCCATGCCTCCTCCTGCCCTGCCCGTCGTCACCATCGCCCAGCCCATCGAGAGACCCTACCAGCCGCACGAGGACTTCACCGGCAACGTCGCCGCCTCGCAAAGCGTGGACATCCGCGCCCGCGTCAGCGGCTACCTGGAGAAAGTCTTCTTCGAAGTCGGGACGGAGTTGAGGGTGGGCGATCCGCTCTTCCAGATCGACCCGCGTCCCTTCCAGGCGGAGGTGGATCGTTACATGGCGCAGTTGGCCGTTGCCGAGGTCAAGCTGAAACAGGCGGACATCGAGTATCGCCGGCTCAAGGACCTTTACGACAAGGAGTCGGCCACGCAGATCGAGTATGAACGGCAGCAATCCCTGAGCGCCGCGGCGGAGGCCGACGTAACGGCGGCAAAGGCGGCGCTCGAAAGGGCGCAACTCGACCTGGATTACGCGCACATCACCGCGCCGCTCGCCGGCCGCATCAGTCGCCGGCTCGTCGACCCCGGAAACCTGGTGCAGGGCGGCGCGGGCGCCGCGACTTTGCTCACCAACATCGTGGCGATGGAACCGATCCACGTCTATTTCGACATCGACGAATTGACGATCCTCCAGCTCAGCCGACAGAAGGAACATCGCGATCACAGGAGGCAAAGCGCCAAAGGCACGCCGGTCTTCGTCCGACTGGCCGACGAGCAAGACTTCATTCACGAGGGAACCATCGACTTCGTGGATAACAAAGTCGACACCAATACAGGAACGCTTCGCGTCCGTGCCGTCTTCCCCAATGCCGAACGATTGCTCTATCCTGGCCTCTTCGTCCGCGTGCGCGTCCATTGCGGCCCCGCCGCCAGCGCCATCATGATCGCCGAGCGGGCCCTGGGCCAGGACCAGGGGCAACGCTTCTGTTATGTCGCCTCCGACAAGAACGTCGTCGAATACCGACGCGTGGAAGTAGGGCCGCAGGAGGATGAGCTGCGCGTCGTCACGAGCGGGGTCGGGCCGCAGGAATGGGTCATCGTCAACGGGCTCCAACGAGTCCGCCCCGGCGTCACCGTCGCCCCGCAACGCGTGGACATGAGCTCGTTCGTTTCGCCGGCCGACGGTTCCGAAGAGCGCGCGCCGGCTGTCCCGGCCTCCGGTCCCGCGGAGATTCCCTAGGAGGCCGGAGCGTGTTCGCGCGATTCTTCATCGATCGGCCCGTCTTCGCCGCGGTCATATCCATCGTCATAACCATCGCGGGGCTGGTCTCGCTTCTCGTCCTGCCGGTCGCCCAATATCCCGAGATCACGCCGCCGACGATTCAGGTCTCCTGCATGTACCCCGGCGCCGACGCCCGCGTGGTGGCGGAGACGGTCGCCGCGCCGATCGAACAGCAGGTCAACGGCGTTGAGAACATGCTCTACATGTCGTCGCAATGCGCCAACGACGGCACCTACAACCTGACGGTCACCTTCCAGGTCGGCGTCGATCTCGACATGGCCCAGGTCCTCGTGCAGAACCGCGTCAACCAGGCCCTGCCCACGCTGCCGCCGGAAGTGACCGCGACGGGCGTCATCACCAAGAAAAAGTCTCCCAACATCCTGCTGGTGGTCAACCTGCTCTCGCCTGACGGCAGGTACGACCAGCTCTACCTGAGCAACTACGCGACGATCCAGGTCAGGGATGAACTCGCCCGACTGGAAGGCGTGGGCGACGTCGCCTATCTGGGCCAGCAGGACTACAGCATGCGCGTCTGGCTCGATCCGGACCGCATGGCCCAGCATGACCTCGCGTCCACGGACATCGTCGCCGCCCTGCGCGAGCAGAACGTGCAGGTCGCCGCCGGCCAGATCGGCCAGCCCCCCGTGCCGAAGGGACAGGATTTCCAGTACGTCATGACCACGCTCGGCCGGCTCGTCGAGCCCGAGCAGTTCGGCGAGATCGTCATCAAGACCGGCTCGTCCGGGCAGGTCACGCGGCTGCGCGACGTGGCCCGCGTCGAACTCGGCGCCAAGAGCCAGGACCAGAGCTGCACCCTGGACGGCAAGCCCTCGGTGGGATTGGCCATCTTTCAACTGCCGGGCTCGAACGCGCTGGACACCGCCGACCGCGTCCGCGCCAAGATGGACGATCTCAAGCCACGATTCCCCGAGGGGCTCGACTACGCCATTGTTTATGACACCACGCCCTTCGTGAAGGAATCGGTGCTCGAAGTCGTGAAGGCCCTGCGCGACGCAACGATACTGGTCGCCCTCGTGGTCATCGTCTTCTTGCAAAATTGGCGGTCCGCGCTCATCCCGCTCATCGCCGTCCCCGTCTCGCTCATCGGAACGTTCGCGGTCATGAAACTCTTCGGATTCAGCTTGAACAACCTCACCCTGTTCGGCCTGGTCCTCGCCGTGGGCATCGTGGTCGACGACGCCATCGTCGTCGTCGAAAACGTCGAGCGATGGATCGAGCAGGGCTACGCGCCGAGGGAGGCCACCTACAAGGCGATGGAAGAAGTCACCGTCGCCGTCATCGCCATCGCCTTCGGGCTCTCCGCCGTCTTTATTCCCACGGCGTTCGTCTCCGGCATCACCGGGCAGTTCTACCGCCAGTTCGCACTCACCATCGCCACGTCGACGCTCATCTCCGCCCTCGTCTCGCTGACGCTCAGCCCCGCGCTATCGGCCATCCTGCTGACGCGGCACGGGGCTCGGCGCGACCTGTTCTCCCGTCTCCTCGACACGCTCTTCGGCTGGTTCTTCCGCCTCTTCAACCGGACCTTTGAACGGACCACCCACGTCTACGGCATGGCCGTGCGCCGTTGCGTCCGCGCATCGGCGGCGTCCCTGCTGGTCTATGCCGGCCTGCTGGGGGCGACTTATTACGGGTTCACCACCGTCCCGACCGGCTTCATTCCGTCGCAGGACAAGGGATATCTCCTCTTGAACATCCAGCTTCCCGATGCGGCCTCGGTGGAGCGCTCGCGCGAAGTGCTGGCCCGCATCGAGAAGATGGCCCTGGAAATGCCCGGCATCAAGCACTCTGTCGGAATCGCCGGCCAGTCGTTCCTGCTCAACGCCAACGGCTCGAATTTCGCCTCGATGTTCGCCATCCTCGACGACTTCCACGATCGTCACGGTCCAGAGCTCTATTCCGACGCCATCGCCGCACGGCTGCGGGCCCGCTGTTACGCCGAGGTGCAGGACGCCGTCGTGGCCGTCTTCGGCGCGCCGCCGGTCGACGGACTGGGCACCGCCGGGGGGTTCAAGCTGATGGTCGAGGACCGCGGCGACAGCGGTCTGCCCGCGCTCCAGGCGCAGACCGACAACGTCGTGGAGAAAGGAAATGAAGCACCCGGCCTCGTCGGCCTCTTCTCACTGTTCCGCGCCGCCGCGCCGCAGTTGTACGTCGATGTGGACCGGATGAAGTGCAAGTCCATGAACGTCGCCCTGAGCGACGTCTTCAGCGCCTTGCAGGTCTTTCTCGGCGGGTACTACGTCAACGACTTCAATCGCTTCGGCCGCACCTGGCAGGTCAACGCCCAGGCCGACGCCGGCTTCCGCGCCCGGCCTGAACAGGTCAAGCGGCTCAAGGTCCGAAACGCGGCCGGGGAAATGCTTCCGCTGGGGTCGCTGGCGGAGGTCGAGGAATCCGGCGGCCCCTCGCTGATCACCCGCTACAACATGTATCCCGCCGCGGCGATCAACGGCGCCGCCCGGCCGGGCGTCAGCTCCGGACAGGCGACCTCGATGATGGATGAGATATCCCGCCGCGAATTGCCCGGCACCATGAAGCATGAGTGGACGGATCTCACCTACATGGAGCGGCTGGCCGGGAACACGGCGCTGTTCATCTTCCCCCTCTGCGTGCTCTTCGTCTTTCTGACGCACTCGGCGGAATACGAAAGCTTCTCCCTGCCCCTGGGAATCATCCTCATCGTGCCGATGAGTCTGCTTTGTGCGCTGGGCGGGATCGCCTTGCGCGGGCTGGACAACAACATCTTCACGCAGATCGGCTTCATCGTACTGGCCGGCCTGGCGTGTAAGAACGCCGTGCTGATCATCGAGTTCGCCAAGCAGAAACAGGAGACGGGGATGAGCCCGTTCGAGGCGGCCGTGGAAGCGGCGCGGCTGCGGCTGCGGCCGATCATCATGACCTCGTTCGCGTTCATCCTCGGCGTGCTGCCTCTGGTGATCGCCCAGGGTGCCGGCGCGGAAATGCGCATCACCCTGGGCACCGCCGTCTTCGCCGGTATGCTGGGCGTCACCCTCTTCGGCCTCTTCCTGACGCCGGTGTTTTATTACACGATCCAGCGTCTCATCGGCGCGCACGGCCACGGAAAAACAGGAGCCGAAGAGCCCGGGGGCCAGGTGGAAGTTTCGCCGCAACCGGAGGCCGAGTAAATGACCCCATCCATCAGCCCCCGGCCTTGCCGGGCGATTCACGTTGCGGAGCCGCACGAAGGTGAAAGGTCACGCATGGGGCCCCGCCGAACCTGGCCTCGGCCCGCCGCCCGGACCGGATCGGGCTCATCCGCCCGCCTGGCATGCCGGACCGTGGCGACGCGGCCGAGTTGACGCCGAGCGCGGGCATGGCAAAGGAAGGCGAATCCAAGCGTTGATGATGTGTGAGACGGCGTCGCTCGCCACCGATGGCCGCCCAGGCCGACGCGAAGCATCGATGCCCGATGTCAATTCGAGTGAGGACCTGGACAATCCGATCACTCCCAAAGGGGTTCCGGGCAGCTCTCGTAGATACTATCGAAAATGTTCTTCATCAACTCCGCGACCTCACTTCGCGCCTTGAAGCCAATCTCATCAATGTTGGATTCGAAATCGACCAGCGACCAAATCAGTTTATCTCGAAATCCACTCCACAGGTGAAAGGTCAACATGTGCGGACATACTCTGACCTTTCCACCCCAAGTGATCATTCGTCTCATGATGATCTGATCCGACCGGACGATAATCCCGGTCCACTCATCGTGTGTCAGCGTTTCGGGCGATGGCCTCAATCGCTCCAGGCCCAGCGCTTGGAGCGACTCGGCACCGATGTCGCTCCTGAAAAACCGCCGTAGTCTCTCAACGTTGTTGGTTCTCCAACGCTCAAACGACTCGGGCTTGAATTGGAGCCTGATCATCTCTTTTTTTTGCGCGTCGCTCAGGAAAATCAGTTTGACATCCCGCTCTCGATCCTGAGAGAGTTTCTGAATGTTCGACAGGTAGTCTGTAAACAAATCGGGGTGACTGAATAGGCCGTAGCCCGCCAGGTCCGTCATGATGCGGATCGGATGTGATGGGGGGCTGCGCAGCGCGTGGCCGATCACGTCTTTGAGCAGCGTTCCATCCAGGAAATTGCCCATTCGTTCCACGCCGGGCGAGGAATCGTCTGCCTCGTCGGGTAATGCGGAAAGGTTGGGCTGCGAGAGCTTGATCGCCAGTTCACCCATGTCCGCTGTGCGCTCGAGCTCGGCCAGGCGGTTTTGCTTCTCGGTGAGCTCGATTGCAATGCCAGCCACGCTGATAGAGGTCGGGATCACGCCCAACGCAACCAGGGCCAGCATGAGGACAAAAACCCACATCTTGGAGATTGGCCTACCGGCAAGCGCGAGCACGAAAAACATGAAAGCGATCAGGCCGCCCAGTAACAATGCCGCGAATCCGAGAAAGCCCGAAACTCCGAGAACCTTGATGAATTCCATGAGCATGGTTGCAATTTCATCCTCTAGAGCATTTTCGACTTTCCGTAGTCCGTCCGCCCTCCGTGGCGGACGGACAGTCGGCTTGGTTCTTACAGTTTGCTCGTCGGCCCCGACGGAGCGGGGCCGCTACACAATTGCCAAATCCGCTCTAGTTTGATGACGGTCACGCCGGCGGTCGCAGGCCCGTCACGCACAGCGCGAAGGACTGCTCGTCGCCGACCCGCAGGTCAGTCCCGCGGACCGTCACGGCCCACGCGCCCGCCTGGTCCGGCGCGTCGATCACTTCGACGTTGTCCACGTGGTTCGGCTCATCCGTTCGGCTGACCCAATCCGGCCCGGCGCGGACCAGCCGATAGGGGTGCAGTACCTTGCCTTCCGGGGTGGTCAGCGTCAGGTCCAGATCGTTCGTCAGGGCCGACGTGGGATCGTCGAGCGGCCCCCCGTTCGGCTGGCCCGGCGGGTCGGTCCAGACGAGCGTCACGCGAACGGGGCCTCCGCTCGCCTCAAACTCATGGCGTTTCGAATCGCCTTCGCGGACGCCGGCCATCGGCAGGACGGCGCCCGACTGCCCGGCGATTAGTTCGCCCGCGCGAAACGCATGCACCGATCCCCAGCCGAAGATCGGATCGGGTCCCGGGGGTCCGGCATCGGTGGCGCTGTGAATCATGACCGCCTTGACCTGCGCCGCGGCCGGCGGCGCGCCGTGTCGATCTCGAATGAACTCCGCCAGCACGGCCGCGATGCCGCAGGCCGTCGGGCTCGCCATCGAGGTTCCACTCAATTCCACGTAGACCCCGTCCGGTGCCGAGGCGCCGGGCGGCGGAATCGTCGGCGACACGAGGGACTCGCCATTGGCTACTACGTCCGGCTTGATCCGCCCGTCGTCCGCCGGACCCCAGCCGCTGAAATAGGTGGACTGGATCGTCGCCCCGGAGATCGGCTGGCCCTCGGAGAACAGGTCGTTGATCGCCCCGACGCACAGGGTGTTCTTGGCCAGGCCCAGGCCGGTGATCGTGTCCAGTCCGCCGTGGTCGAAGCCATCCGGGTTGCGGTAGTCGCCGGCGATGACCCAGACCGGCGCCTCGGTGGTCGGGTGAGTCCCAATGACGTAATGGGAGATGGGTTGTACCGGCGGCGCATCGCTTCGATCGTTGCCCGCCGCGGCGACCGCGAGCACCTGCGGGTTCCTATGGAGACAATCGTCCATGGCCACCGCATCCGAACCGTACCGGCCAAAGCCCACGTCCTCCACCGGACTGACCGTGGTGTCTCCAAACCAGTACCAGGTCAGGGAGTCGCGATCATAGTGCCACCCGGCGATCGGGCCGTAGGAGTGGTTGGAGACCTGGATGGTCGAGCCGAGGGCGCCGAGGCGGGCGATGTCGTCGTCCCAGTTATAGCTGATGAGCTTGAGCTTCGGGGCCATGCCGATGGCCAACGCCTTGACGCCTTTGGCGGCCATCGTGCCGGCCACGTGCGTCGCGTGGGAGGACTCGTCGTCCACGGCGCCGATGCTGATGCGGTCCGTGGCGAACTCGACGTGGGTTCGCCGGACGATGCCGCCGTCAAAGATGGCCGCGGTGATCGTCGCCCCCCGACCCATGTGAAAAGTCCCCTCGAACTCCGGCACGAAGTGCGACCGCCGGGCGTCCAGGTTGAACGGCGTGCGGCTGTCCGGATCGAGCGAGAGACGCGCGACGGGGTGAGACTGACGAGGACGTTCAATCTCGATCCGGCGGACGCTGCCGCTTCGCAGCGCGGCGTTGAGTGTGCTGCGGTCCGCTGGACAGATGAATTGGGCGAGCTGGTTGGCCGGGCGGGCCGTGGTCGTCGGTCGCTCGATGGCGTCTCGAAGGGCTTGAGGCAGGTCGGCGGGCCGGTCGACCAGGAGCTTCAGCCGCACGGGCGGAAGCAGGTCGCGCGTGGCCTTGGGGATGGTCTTCTGCCGGATCAATTCGGCGTCCAGGGGGCGCTTGAGCCGCAACTGGTCGCTGGCGGCGTTGGCCTGACCATGGGCGGCGGGGGCAAGACAAAAGAAAATGGCAACGACAACGTACCCGGCATGTCGGCGCCGTTGCGCCAGGGGCAACGCATTCGGTCGCCTATTGCGGAGCGGTTTCATGGAGTACCTCCTGCGGCTTGCGGAATTGTCGCACAAGATCAAGTAAACGCTTTGAAGACGAACCATCACCCAGGTCGGCGCTTCCTCAACCGCCCGAACGTCGGAAGTTCGCCGCGGTCGGGGCCGTTCGACCGATCACCGCCGCGTTGTTAGCCGTGTCGGAGCCCGTCGGCTTGTCATTGAACGTCACATTCGGGTTCGCGAAGTGCTGAATCCGCGTGCCGGGGGCATAGGCCATGATCGTGCGACAAGTCTGGCCGTTGGCGTCAAACCGCCAGCCGTAGGCATCGGGAAATGCCCCGCTGCACGGCCCGTCATTCAGCGCGTGGCAGCAGCCCATGTTGTGGCCCAGCTCGTGGGCGAAGGAGTAATAGCCGGTGGCGCAGTCGTAGCGCACGACACTGAACGCGCGGTCCTCGAAGGAGGAGCTGACCGCGTTCATCACGTAGGCCATGCCGCAGGCGTCGCCCGTGGCCACGATGAGGGCGACGAAGTCCGCGCGGCGCCCGTCGCGCAGCGCGTGTACGTCGTCCATGAATCCATCGCCGTGGCCGGCCAGTCGCAACAGATCGTCTCTGAAAGAGCCGGATTCGGTGTACGGCGTCTGTTCTCGATGGACGATCTGCACGACGGAGGCGATGCCGCTGTTCTGGTACGCGATGTTGGTCTCGAAGGCCGCCAGGTCAATCAACGCCTCGATCTGATGGGCGCCGCCCACCGTCGTCGCCGCCGCTGGCGTGTAGACCACGAGCACGTCGAAACGAGATCCGTCGTCGTCGGCTGCGGCCGCCTCATCCGCCATCGGTTGCATGCGTCGCCCGGGGGCGGCCTGCGGGGCCGGCAACACCTGACGGCCGACACCGCACTCGGGAAATCTGGACTCGTCAATCTCCCCGATCAGGTGCGCCGCGTCGCCGACGGGGCGAATTTCGAACGTCCCCTTCGAGGGCACGCGCACATTGGCGAGCATTCGCCCCTTGTACAGGAGTATCGTGAACGTGCCGCCCGCGCCGTCGCCGAGGATGCGGCCGCTGTAGCCGACGCTGTCGGCCGAGGGTCGGGCGGTCGCCTCGATCACGCCCTCGAATTGGGCGTCGTCGAAGAGGTTGAAGGTCATCCGGTTGTCGCGCTCAGCCGTAAAGGCCCGCACCTGATCGTCGAGGACCTGACGGCGCGTCTCAACGAGCCGCGTGCGGACGCAGGCAGTGCCGAATGGTCCGGCCGACGGGGGCAGATCGGCCATGTGCCGGGCGTGGGCGTCGAGCCGGCCCGGCCGCGCGGGCGCAAAGAGGTCCGGGGCTTGCGAGATGCCGCCCTGCTGCGAGCAGCCGGCGAACAAGGGGAGCATCGTCGCCGCCAGAATGGGCAGAATGACAATCGGTCGGAGCTTCATGGCCATATTCTCCTCTCTGCCGGTCCGGGCGGGCGCCGGCCGGCGCGACGCCGTCTTCGCTACTCGTTTTCCGTCGCCGCCACGTTCACGCTCACGTTGGCCTGGTCATCACCGTTTTTCGATTCGTCAAGAAATCGGCGGAGCAATTCGGGGTCCACGCCTTCGGGCCAGGTCAGTTGTTTTTCGTTAAACTTTCCAGTCGCCCCATCCTTGATCGTGAGCAGAATGTCTTTGCGTTTTTCGGTCTTCGGAGTTAGCAATACGGGTGGCGTCTCCAACGACTCATGAGTCGTGCCGACATTGTACTTGATCTTGAACGCGACCATCGTTGCTTGATCTCTCGACGGTGGCATATTTACACGCCACAAACAAGGCGATGCCGACCAGGCACAACCGCCCCGTGCATCGAGACGTCGGACTCATAGGAACCCCTTCGGTGGAAAAACGACCGGTCGGTTCTGCCCCTTCGCTGCGGCCGCGCGGCAAAACCGACCCTCCATGAAACGGCGCGACAATTATGCCATTGGGCCCGCGACGAATACAAGACAGGAATACTGGCATCCTGCCCGTGGCACTTTTCGTGCCATGTTCATGACGTTTCCGCCGGGAGGGTGCCATGAATATGGCATTTCCCCGATGCCCGACCCTGTGAATTCTTCGCTAACTTGGCGCGGATGTCGCAGCGCGCCAAGATGTTGCCGACTAGCGGATCGGACCGGATCATCTGAGTCCTTGCGGAGTGACGAAGCAATGAAAAAAACAGGTTACACCACGGCAATGACCGCTGCGATCTCCCTATGCGTCGTGGTTCAGTTCATTCCCGGTTTTCCGGCTTCTGCGGAAGGACTGGGCTTGCGCGCGACGTCGCCCGCCGCCCTGGCGGCCGTCAATCAACAGGTCGAGGCGAACCTCGACAAGTGGCTCGCCTTTTACAAAACCGCTCACGCCGCGCCGGAGCTTTCACTGCAAGAAGAAAAGTCCGCCGCCCGGCTTGCCGCGCGATTCCGTCAAAACGGCTTCGACGTCACCGAGCGCGTCGGCGGTCACGGCGTCGTCGCGGTGTTCAAAAATGGCGACGGGCCGACCGTCCTGATCCGCGGCGACATGGACGCCCTGCCCATCGTCGAGGATACCGGCCTGCCCTATGCCAGCAAGGTCAAGGTCGAAATCGGCGACGGCTCGCACGTCGGCGTCATGCACGCCTGCGGCCACGACATGCACCAGACCGTCTTGGCCGCCACCGCCACCACGCTCACCCACCTGAAGGACCACTGGTCCGGCACGCTGGTCTGCATCGCCCAGCCGGCGGAGGAGATCGGCCGCGGCGCCCGCATGATGATCGAGGACGGGCTTCTCAAGCGATTCCCAATGCCGGATCGCTGCATCGCCCTGCACGTCAGCCACGAGATGAAGACCGGCACCGTCGGCTACACGCCCGGCTGGGTCTGGGCCAACGTCGATTCGGTAGACATCACCATCCACGGCAAGGGCGGCCACGGCGCCTACCCACACGCCAGCATCGACCCGATCGTCGCCGCGGCGCAGACGATCCTCGCGCTGCAAACGATCGTCAGTCGGCGCGTCAATCCGCTGGACCGCGCGGTGGTCACGGTCGGCTCGGTCCACGCGGGCACCAAGCACAACATCATCCCGGATACGGCGAAGCTGCAACTGACGGTCCGCACCTTCACCGACGACGTCCGCAAACAGGTCCTCGACTCCATCCGACAGATCGTCACCGACACGGCCAAGGCGACCGGCTGCCCGCGGCCGCCGGAAGTCATCGTCGTCGAACAGGACTTCACGCCGGCGTCGTACAACGATCCGGAGTTGACCCGGCACGCGGTCGAGGTGTTTCAACAGCTTCTCGGCGATGAAAACGTCTTCGAGCGGTCGCCGAGCATGGGCGGCGAGGATTTCGGCCTGTTCGCCAAGACGGCCGGCGTACCGGGCTTCATGTTCGTGCTCGGCGTAGTGGATGAAGAGCGATTCGCCGCGTCGCAGCGTCCCGGCGCCGAGCCGCTGCCGACCGTCCATTCGCCAAAGTTCCTAACCGACCCGATCCCCACGATCCGCACCGGCGTGACGTGCATGACGCACCTGGCCCTGTCGCTCATGGACGAAAAATAGTTTCGGGCAGGGGCGGGCCGCATATATGATTTCGAGCCATTGCCGGACCGGGAGCAATGGGCGCCGACGGTCGAATTCGTTTGCGTGCGCGTGGTACGGAAACCCATCCGCGGCACCACAGGGAGGATCTTCTATGGGCAGTAACCCGAAACGAGCGCGGAAAGTCAAAGAGAAAAACAGGTTGCGGCTGCTCCGAGAGCGGAAGTCCCGCAAGGTCGCCCGCTCCGGCGACGGCCCGCCGCGGGATCAAACGGTTTCAGTAGACGACGATTTCCCGGAGATCACGAACCTGCCGCCTCGGACCATCGTGGAAAGGGCCATGCGCGGCATGTTCGGCTCCGCGCCGGGTGGAATGCAGGGCCGGCGGGACAAAGCGCAGGACCTGGCCTACGAGGCAATGGAGGCCGACGACGCCGAGACTGCCGGAACCCTGGCGCTTCAGGCCATCCGTCTCGATCCGGAGTGTACGGACGCGCTGCACCTGCTCGCGGAACTCGACCATTGCACGACCGATCAATTCGTCGCCCGACTTCGCAAGACCGTGGACGCGGGCGCCAGACGACTCGGCCGTGGCTTCTTCGAGGAAAACAAGGGGTACTTCTGGGGACTGCTCGAGACCCGCCCCTACATGCGCGCCCGAGCGTCGCTGGCCCAGGCACTGGCCGAATCGGGTCGGATGGAAGAGGCGATCGGCCATTACCAGGAGATGCTCGAACTCAACCCGAACGACAACCAGGGCCTTCGCGACCTTCTCCTGGGCTTATATCTGGAGCGAGGCGACCTCGACGGCGCCCGGCGGCTGTTCAAACAGTACGAGAACGGCTATAGCGCGGTTTTCGCCTGGGCCCGCGTGCTCGAACGGCTCCTCGCCGGCGATGAAACGGGTGCCGACAAGGCGCTCAAGGAGGCACGAAACTGCAACAATTTCGTCGCCGGCTACCTGACGGGCCGCAAGAAATTGCCCGCCGAATCGCCGGATTATTACAGCCCCGGCAAGGACAGTGAGGCCGTTGTCTGCATGCAATGCATCGGGGCCGCGTGGAAGCGACACCCGGACGCCGTCGCCTGGCTCAAACGAGCGAAGGCGTGATCGGCATTCACGCGGATCGAATTGGCCAGCGGCCTCCATTCTGACGCCCGCCGCGCGGAAGTTTGCGCGGCTCGGATCGTGCCGGGGCCGGCGGGGTATTTCTCGGGAGCCATGAATCACCGAGGCGATATAATGGATTGTGATGCAATTCCGACTGGAGGCCGAATATGAATCCCCGCCGGCGTCAATCCATTCCCGTCCGCTTCGGAATCGTTCTCGGCCTGATGGGCCTGTTGCTCTTAGTCGACTCGCTGCCCAACGCGGCGCTGCCGACGTTTCAGGCGAGTGTCGAACCTGAGATTCGCTCGCCCGTTCGCCTGCTGCACCGCGGACGGTTCTACGACGTGGCCGATCTGATGGACCCGGCCTTCCGCGCCGAGAGCGACGATCCGTTTGTCCGATCGTTCAATCCAGATCAAGCGATCGCGGACGTCTGGGCGGGCGGCCATGTCGATGACCTGCCTGAATTCTAAACCGACGGATCAACCAACCCTGCGCGATGGGCCGGCACCCCGATTGATCCGCCAGACCGGCGACCACTCATCACGTTGCCGCTGAAGCCATTTGGCCACAGCGATTCGAGCTCGCCGCCGAACCCGATACATTCCCCGCCATTATCCGCAAGCATCTTTCGGGAGACGCCATGTTCGCCGCCATCAAGGACCTCCACGACCACGTCGGCCGGACCTTCACCCTCCAGGGCTGGCTCCATCACCGCCGCGACTCGGGGAGAATCGCCTTTCTTGTCATCCGCGACGGCGCCGGCCTGTGACCAACGTCAATGGCCCGAGTCCAGGTGCCAGCCGGAGTTGACCCAGCCGTCGTCTTGCCGCAGGAAGATTTCCGTTCCACGGCCCTGGCAAAGAGACCTTTTCCCGTCGACTTCCGTCTCGTAGCGGTACATGGTGTAGAGGATGGCGACATCGCCATAGCACTGTATCTCGGTCTTGGGAAACGCGAGCGAAAGCAGCTTGGCGCCGCTGGCGGCAATGTCGGCGGCCGCACGGAGAATTCCGTCCCGGTCCAGCCACGGCTCCTGTTGGGCATTGACGCCGATTGTCTCCTCGGGCAGCAGTTGTTCCAGTTGCGTCCGATCGTTTGAGAAAAAGGCCCGCCAGACGGCCTCTCGATCGGCGAGGAGCCGCGCTCGCTGTTTGGCGTCCAGCTCGAGGGGCGTGACCTGCCCTGGCGCGATGGTGCCGCGAACCGGTGGTTCGCCGGAGTCGGCAGGCCTCTCGACCGGCGGCGGGACGGTGCAGATGTTCGAGCCGCACTGGTTCCATCCATCGCGGTCCCGGCGATAGATGTCGACCGATCGCAGCGGGACTTCCACTTCAAGGCCTTCGGAATTCCGAATCCAGTAGCCGGCTCGATAGTACACGATGGCGATATCGCCGAACGGGTGAATCTCGATGTCCTGAATCTCGTAGCGTATGCCGTTCATGGTCTTCAGGACCTGGTCGGCGACGATCATGTACTCGTCGATCCCGCGCACGATGTGATCGCTACGAAGTTGGAAGCCGCGCCAATCGGCCGTGTGCCCGTGGCGGATGGCGTCGCGATCCTTGCGGATGTACGCACGGAATAGACCGTGAATGTGATCGGTAATCAGTTGGCGATCGTCATGGTGGCCGGCTCGTTGCATGGAATTCTCCTGTTTCGGCGCGGGTTCGAGTGCGGATTCGGCTGCCAGGCCCCGGCCAGCCGCGAGCAACAGCATCAAACAAACTCGTGAAGGCATGTCCTTGGCGCTCCCGTCCGGTATAGATTCCGCAAGGACGAAACTCGTACCTGGACAGGGCTAGGATAGGGCGCGAGAGGTCAGCCGACTTGTAAGTTCTTGCTCATTTCGCGGATCAGCGGCATGGCCGCGCTGCGGCGAAACGCGGATGGAGAGATGCCGAACGCGCTGCTGAAGCAGTGGGTGAAGTGGCTATGGTCGGTGAAGCCCAGACCCAGTGCGATCCGCGTCAGGTCGTCGTTCGTCTCCGCGAGCCGCTGAAGCGCGGCGCGTTGACGAAGTTGTTGACGGTAGGTCCGAATCGAAAGGCCGGTCTGCTGGCGGAAAACTCGGCAGAGATGATACGGCGAGACGTGGACGGCCGTGGCCAGTTCATCGAGCGACAGCGATTCCGCAAATCGCGCCGCGAGGACGAGCTTGGCAGCCGTGGCCCAATCGGCGTGTGCTCGCCTTGAACTGCCTTTCTTCGGGCCGGTCCGCAGGCCGCGAATGCGATAGGCCGAGGCAATCGCGGCCTCGACCAGTGCGATGGCTTCTTCTTCTACAGCGAGGTCCATGCACCGACCGCGCTTCATCCGGCGGAATAATTGCGACTGAGCGAGAAAAAGCGTGGGCGCGCACGGACCGACCGCGAATCGGTGGAGCTTGCGGGTAGGGTCGCCATCGGCGGCGTCGATGTGAGCGACCATGGACCGGAGCAAATCTCGGTCAAGCGAGATGACGGTGCAATCGTCGCCGCCATCGACCGGATGGCTGACGCGATAGGGTTCATGATGGTTGAAGAAAATGACGTGGTTCGCATCGGCGCAGAACTCGCTCCGGCCGACGTGCTTGAGAAACGTGCCTCGGCGAACGAACGCGATATCGTCCTCGTCAGAGTGCTCTTCTCCGCAGCAACCATGATCACGCGGACGACAGCGATAATCGCCGACCCAAACGAGCCGGCTGCGGAATAGCGCATTGGACTGATGGTTCGCCGACATGATTCCCGCAAATCCCTCTCCGTTTCAGCGACACGCTGGCGTGATGATTATACCAGGTCGCCGACGCAATCAGCGCCGCCGACGGAGCGACCAGGGCTATTCGGGGGGCCCAGGCGACTGTACCATTCCGAATTCCATCCCCCCTGCGTGGAGAACAGATGATCGCCGCCATCAAGGACCTCCACGACCACGTCGGCCGGACCGTCACGCTCCAGGGCTGGGTGTACCACCGCCGCGACTCGGGCAAGATCGCCTTCCTCGTCATCCGCGACGGCACCGGCCTGTGCCAGTGCGTCGTGCCCCGCAATGAAACGACCGAGCCCTTCTTCGAAACCGCCCGACGGCTGGGGCAGGAATCGTCGCTCCGCGTCACCGGCACAGTCCGGGCCGATCCCAAGCAGGTCGGCGGTCACGAACTGGACGTCTCGGCGCTGGAGGTCGTCGGCGACAGCGTCGATTACCCCATCACACCGAAGCCGCACGGCATCGAATTCCTGATGAAGCTGCGCCACCTGCACTTCCGCAGCCGGCGGCAGTGGCACATTCTTCGCGTTCGCCACACGCTCATCGACGCATCTACAGTCCCTTCAAGAATTGTCGGTATGATGGAATGACGATTATGTCAAGCGAAAGGACAATCGTGTGCCTGGCGAATTCTCGAAAACCCCCGTCGGGCCGGTGCGTCGCCGGACGTGAGTTTCGGGCGGGTCAATTCGGGGCGTGGGTAAGGCCCGTCAGCGCACGGCCGACGCGAGAAGTATCACTGGAGGAGCGTCGCTACCAGGACGGGCGCGACCCGGAAGTGCTCGACGTCATCACAATCAGATTTGATCGACCAGAGCCGGAGGATTACCAGAAGGAAAACCACGTCATCGATCCCGACTCCTGTTGGACGCGATGTGGCGCCGTTTCGTGGACCAACCTTCAACAGGCGGTAGAGGACCCATGCGGGCCGCTCTGGCTGAACGGGGATTCCAGTTCCAACGGCGAAAACGACCGCGTCGCGGCGGCCGAAGCCGCCAATCTCAGCCGTTCACTCTACCTGATTCGACCCACGGGGCTCAATCTGATAGTTGCAGCAGAAGGCGGAGGATTGTTTCCGGCGCGGCGCCGCGTGCGTGCGCGGTTTCAGGTTGGCGGCCATCGATATTGCCTCGTCGTGACTGATCCGCCGATTGAGTCGGCGTACCTTGGCAGTTCAGACGGCGATTACCCTATACCCGAAGCCCTCATTTGCGTCAGTCTTGGCGAACAGTTTCACGGGCGCGCCTACAAGCTCGCGGCTGCCGTGATCACTCCCAATCGACGAGGGTCAACCCCATGAGCAACGCGGTCTACACAATCGGGCATTCGGTTCACCCGATCGACGCATTCATTAATCTGCTGACGCGCCACGAGGTCACGGCCGTTGCCGATGTCCGCTCAAGTCCGTACAGCCGTTTCAACCCGCAATTCAATCGAGAAACACTCAAGTGTGCTCTCGAGCATGTGCGGATCGAATATGTGTTTCTGGGCGATGAGCTCGGTGCACGCTCCAGGGATCGGGCATGCTACGTCAATGGGCAGGTTCGCTACGACTTGCTCGCGAGCACTTGGCCGTTCCAACGCGGACTGGACAGGATCGCGCAATGCGCTGAGAAACACCGCATCGCACTCATGTGTGCCGAGAAGGAACCTCTTGCTTGTCACCGCGCAATACTCGTTTCGCGCCACCTCGTAGCTCGGGGAATCGTCGTACAACACATTCTCGAAGACGGCAGCTTGCAAGGCCATGACGGCGCCCTCAGCCGATTACTTGCCGAACTCGGGCTGCCGGATCATGACTTGTTCCGCAGCCGCGAGGAGATCGTTGACGAAGCATACCGCCGTCGTGGTGAAGAGATCGCGTACACGGAAGAAGCGTGCGCGGATGAGCAAGCAGCTCCGGGAGTCGTGCGATGAGAATCTACACGATCGGTTTCACCAAGACTTCCGCGGAGTGCTTTTTCACGCGCCTCAAGGATGCCGGCGTGAAGAAGCTCATCGATGTTCGTCTGAACAACGTATCCCAGCTTTCGGGGTTCGCCAAGAAGGACGATCTGGCGTATTTCCTGCAGTCGATTTGCGACGTGCCTTACGAGCACCGCCCTGAACTCGCACCAACTCAGGACATGCTGGACGCGTTTAAGAAGGACAAGGGAGACTGGAGCGACTACGAGCGGCGCTTCACCGAGCTGATCGCACGGCGCCGAATCGAGCAGACCGTGCCGCGTGATGCACTGGATGGAGCGTGCCTGCTTTGTAGTGAGGACAAGCCAAAGCATTGCCACCGCAGACTTGTCGCTGAGTATCTGAAGAGCAAATGGGACGACGTGGATATTGTCCACTTGTGACCCTTTGATGGGAAGGAGCAGGCACAGTGCCGCGCGACAACACGAGCGAAGAAGGAGCGACGCGCCGAGAGATGACGGAGGCGTACAAGCGCCAAAAGGAAATTCCCGACGGTTTCGACGACTGGGGCCGGTTTACAGCCTACTGCGTTTGCGAACAGCGACGGGAGATCGCCCGACTTCGCGGCTTGCTCCAAGAGAACGGTCTTGACCCCGGCCAATGGGAGGACTCGTTCGAGTATTGACACTGCCACTCTCAAGCGTGCCGAGGGACTGTTGTATGATTGCTGCGATTAGCTCGTTGTCGAACCACGTCGGACAGACCGTCACCCTCCAGGGCTGGCTCTATCACCGCCGCGACTCGGGAAAGATCGCCTTTCTCCTCCTCCGCGACGGCACCGGCCTGTGCCAGTGCGTCGTGCCCCGCAATGAAACGACCGAGCCCTTCTTCGAGACCGCCCGCCGGCTGGGGCAGGAATCGTCGCTCCGCGTCACCGGCACAGTCCGGGCCGATCCCAAGCAGGTCGGCGGACACGAGCTGGACGTCTCGGCGCTGGAGGTCGTCGGCGAGAGCGTCGATTACCCCATCACACCGAAGCCGCACGGCATCGAATTCCTGATGAAGCTGCGCCACCTGCACTTCCGCAGCCGACGCCAGTGGCACATTCTTCGCGTTCGCCACACGCTCATCGACGAGATCCGCGGCTACTTCAACCGCAACGGCTACACCCTGATCGACACGCCCATCTTCGCCCCCGCCGCCGGTGAGGGCGGCCAGACGCTTTTCACCGTCGACTACTTCGGCGAGCCGGTCTATCTCGCCCAGACGGGCCAGCTCTACGTCGAAGCGGCCTGCATGGCCTTCGGCAAGGTCTATTGCTTCGGCCCGACCTTCCGCGCGGAGAAGAGCAAGACCCGGCGGCATCTCACCGAGTTCTGGATGGTCGAGCCCGAGATCGCCTACGCCGATCTCGACGACGTCATCGCCGTCGCCGAGGACTTCATCTGCGCCATCGTCGCCCGCGTCCTGCGCGACCATCGGGCCGACCTCGAGTTTCTCGGGCGCGACGTCGCCGCCCTCGAGAAAATCGTCAAACCGTTCCACCGCCTCAAGCACGCCGAGGCGGCCGACATCCTCCGCGGCCCGCAGGCCCGGGCCCTGCTGGAGCGCGATCTGGCCGAAAAGACCGCCCGGATCGAGGAAATCAACAAGCTCATCGCCGAGAAGGAAGCGAAGGAAAAGGCGCCGGGCGTCAAGCAGTGGCAGCGGGACAAGCTCATCGCCGAGGTTCATGAGCTGCGCGAGGAGTTGGCGGACCTGGAGGTCGAAGTGAAGAACATCCCCCAGCACATCGAGCTGGCGGCGAACTTCGACCCCCGCGGCGACCTCGGCGGAAGCGACGAGACGATCATCAGCCGCCTGCACGAGCGGCCGGTCTTCGTCACCCACTATCCGCGGGAGTGCAAGGCGTTTTACATGAAGCGCAACGCCGACGACCCGACGCGCTGCAACAACGTGGACATGCTGGCCCCCGAGGGCTACGGCGAGATCATCGGCGGCTCCCAGCGCGAGGACGATCTCGACGCCCTGCTGAAGCGCATCGAAGAGGAGAAGCTCGACGCCGCCGACTACGAGTGGTATCTCGACCTGCGCCGCTACGGCACCGTCCCCCACGGCGGTTTCGGCCTCGGCGTCGAGCGCACCCTCGCCTGGCTCTGCGGCCTGGCGCACATCCGCGAGACCGTCCCCTTCCCGCGCATGATGGGGAAGTTTTATCCGTAGGCGGATTGCACAATCAAGTTGGCGACTCGAGTCCGTCGCCGCACATGCTGACGACTGAACAATGAGCAATCTCAATTGAGCGAACGATCAAACCGAACTTGGCAACCTACCCGATTCATCCGATTCGTCCGCGCGCTGGACACGAGCATGGGTACGGCCGAAATCATCACTGACGCCGGCCGGGCCTACATAAAAGCGATGGGTAACCGGCAGGGACCGCACGCGCTGGCATGCGAGTACGTCGGCACGCAGTTCGCCCGCTGGTTCGGCCTGCCGACGTTTGACCACGCCATCCTGACGCTGGGCGAGGACGACGAGATCCCGCTTCATAGTAGGGGACAGGCGCAAGCCGGTCCCGCGTTCGTGACCCGCGCCGAGCCGGGCCGTACCTGGGGCGGCGGCGAGGAGGAGCTTGGCAGCGTCGTGAACCCGGACGATTTGGCCCGGCTGGTATTGTTCGACACATGGACGCTCAATTGCGACCGGCACCCGCCGGAGCTGGCCGCCCGCAAGCCGAATTACGACAACGTCTTTCTCTCCGAAGAAAGGGCCGATGCCGGTCGGTTTCGTCTCGTTGCGATGGATCATACGCATTGTTTCACGTGCGGGCGTGATCTGCGGCAACCCGTGGCGACGATTGGCCGTATAAAGGACGAGCGAGTGTACGGCCTTTTCCCTGGCTTCGTTTCGACGCTTCAGGCGCGACGGGCCGTTGTCGAGGCGGGGGCTGAAGTGCTCCGCGCCTTTGACCGCGACAGGTGTCGGAAGATCGTGGAGTCGATTCCGGTGGAATGGAGTGTGGACGATGCGGCTCGGGACGGACTTTGCGAGTTGGTCTGTCAGCGCGCGGCCTTCGTGGCCGATCATATGACAGAGTGGCTCGCGCCGACCTGCTGGCGGCAAGGCGAGTTTCGATTCGATACTAAAGGAGAAGGAGCATGAGCGCGACGAAGGGTTACTACAGCGTGATTCAATACTGCCCCGACCGTTCGCGCATGGAGGCGGCGAACATCGGGGTGCTGTTGCTCTGTCCTGAGGTCGGATTCGTGAAGGCCCGTACAGCAGCGGGCAACGACCGCATCCGCCGTTTCTTCAGAGGCCAACCGATCGACCTGGTGCGGATTAAGGTGGCCAAGCGGTCCATCGAGCGACGCGTCGAGATCGACCGTGACAGCTTCTCCACGCCGGAGGACCTCGTTCGCTTCATGGACACGCGCGGCAACGACATTCTGCTCACGCCCCCGCGGCCCATGAAAGTCGCGGACCCAGAGGCGGACCTCGAAGCATTGTTCCGTGAACTGGTTGGGGGGCGCGCGAGACGGCAGCGCTCCGAATTGGAGATTCCGATACTCGATCAACTGTTCAGACGCCCCACCCTCCAGAATCGCGTCCTCTTCGACCAGGAGGTCATCATCCCCGTCTTGCGACGCCCGCTCAGGGTGCCCTACGCATTCCGCAACGGCGTTCTAAACCTCGTCAAGCCGCAGAGGTTTGCCATTGAGGAGAACCGAGCTACCTTAGTTGCGATGCGTCTCGCCAGCGAGGGTCAGCTTCTGCATAGTCACGATGAAAACGGTGAGCACCGGAAGTTAATCGTCGTCTCGGCGTTCGAGTCGACCGCGACACTGACCGACCTGCCGAATCGCATTGAGTCCGTGCTCAGCGAATTCCATGTCCGCGTCGTACAAGAAAACGAGATCGACGCATTCGCCGCGGAAGTCGAACAACAGGCACGCTAACAAAGTTCGATTGTCTTCACGTGTTGCACGAATTCGACATGCTCGCCCCCGAGGGCTACGGCGAGATCATCGGCGGCTCCCAGCGCGAGGACGATCTCGACGCCCTGCTGAAGCGCATCGAAGAGGAGAAGCTCGACGCCGCCGACTACGAGTGGTATCTCGACCTGCGCCGCTACGGCACCGTCCCCCACGGCGGTTTCGGCCTCGGCGTCGAGCGCACCCTCGCCTGGCTCTGCGGCCTGGCGCACATCCGCGAGACCGTCCCCTTCCCGCGCATGATGGGGAAGTTTTATCCGTAGGCGGATTGGAGATTCTCGGACACCTGCACGGGTGCGGGTACGGTCATTGTGTTATAATGGCATGGAGACACACGGGAGCCCTGGCCATGAAGTTCATCGTTAACCTGGAAAGGGATGAAACCGGCATGATCGTCGCGGAGTGTCCGGCGATTCCCGGTTGCATTTCACAAGGGAAGACAGAAGCCGAAGCCCTCGCCAATATCCGCGAAGCGATTGCCCTCTGTCTCGAATCTCGCGCGGCCAGCGGCATGCCTCTCACGGTTGCGACTCGTGAAGTAGAGGTAACGGTCTGATGCCCCGACTGCCGGTCCTTTCTGGCAGCGATGCAGTAAAGGCATTTCAGCGCGATGGTTGGCGCGTCGATCGGCAACGAGGAAGTCCAGTTGTCATGCTCAAGATCGGCCATATCGCCAGCCTTTCGATACCTCAACACAAAGAGCTTGCGCCCGGGACGCTGCGCTCGCTGATCCGCACGGCTGGCCTTGGCCTAGAGGAATTCATGGCCCTCGTGTGAGGGTGCCTCGCTCTGCGGCCTGGCGCACATCCGCGGTACCATCCCCTTCCCGCGCATGATGGGCAGGTTTATCCGTAGCGTGTCCCACCAACTGTTCATACAATTGCAAGGACTGCGTTTGATTCTGATCGTACCATCTGGCAGGCGAGGTAGTCGCATGAATTGGCAAGATCGAATCGCAGCGGACCCGGCTGTCCTCGTCGGGAAGCCCGTCATCAAGGGCACCCGGATCGCCGTGGAACTCATCATCGGGCTGCTTGCCCGCGGATGGACGCGCGAGCAAATCATCCAGCAATACGACCATGTGACGGCCGACGATATTCAGGCCTGCCTCGAATACGCCCACGAAGTGATCGAATCGGAACGCGTGTATCCGGTATCGACGTAGGACCCCGTCGATGGCACGCTTCCTCGCCGATGAGAATTTTCCCGGTCCGGTGATTTCCCGATTACGCGAACTCGGCCATGACGTGTCGGCGGTCAAGGATTTGATGCGCGGTGCAAGCGACGCCGCGATCCTCATGGCGGCCCGGTCGCAGAAGCGCATTGTCGTGACCTTCGACAAGGACTTCGGTGAAATGGCATTTCGATTCGGACTCGAGGCCGAATGCGGCGCCGTGCTCTTTCGCCTCAAGGGGGCGACGCCGGACGTCGACAGCGCCAGAGCGCTGAATGCGCTCCAATCTCGGTCGGACTGGGCGGGCAATTTTTCTACCGTCACGGACACCAGAACTCGAATGCGGTCGTTGCCGGCGCCGCGGAATGGTGAGCCATAGAGCTGGCGAGAAGGTCCTGCTATTCGGCTTCGGCTCGCCGCGGCGCCCTGCAGCGCACCGGCCCCCGCATTTCCGCCAATAGGGCGCTTCCGTCAATGACGTTGCTTGCCTTGGGGCCGCCATGGCACAGGCGGGTGGGGGCCAAATCGGTTGTGGTCACGCGCGAACTCAAGGCCACTTTCTGTTGTCGCCATTGTTGAGGCGCGGGGCGGTCCTATGATCTCCAAACGAGGGCTCAATTGGGCTACACGACTGATGCTTGCGATGCAAGGGCATGAGCGATGGTGAATCCGGTCATTCCAACTACATTCGCTGATGAAACGAATGCTATAACGCCCCCGGACGATCCCACCGGCTCGGTGATGGTTCGCCGGGGCTCGCCTCGATTTCTTGCGCAGGTTGATCGTCAATCGGATGTTCGCTGGCTGCAAGAATTGAGAAAGCGCCTTGGTGTTCAAGAACTCAAATGGAAGGGTTGGGAATCGTGGTATTTCCGAATCGACCCCGGTCTTCAGGCGGCCTTCACAAGAAGCCTCAAGTTCGCAGCGATCTTTATTGCTGACTACTCGCCCCTGATCTTAGAAGAATGGCGCTTTTTTGCGCGGGACCTTAATTCGAACACGCTTCTTGACCCGGGCTTCCGACGCCTGTTCAATTGGCTCGCGTATAGGCGGATAGTGCAGGAAGGCGCGCAAACCCGAGCCGCAGCAATACTGGAGTCCTGGGACCCTTTAGCTGCTGGATCTCTAAGCGCTCCTTTTGAGACTCCAGTCGACCCGGAGATGGTGTTCTCATTGCACTTGGCGAGACCGAGCAACAGATTTCGGCGCATGAACTTCCAATGCGCAGTGGAGTACGTTGTTCGATCCCATGCTGCCTTTTCCTCCTCAATCGATAATAAACGATATTTCGAGCGCTGGCGGCAACAAAACTCGGGGCAGCGGACTGAATTGCAGGGCCCGGATCGCGCTGGCCGCGACTTGTTGATAGAGGATCTGGGATTCAATAGACACTTCGACGAAGGCAATCAGAAGGTGACGGACGAGTTACGCAGCGTGAGATCCGATGTTCATTCGATCCTGCAACGGTATGCTTCGGACGATTCGTCAGTGCATTTGGGCCTTACGTCTGAACTCCCTTCTCACGAGCAGGACCTCTTGCAGTTCGCTGATCTTGCAGCTGGGTACGCGAGTCACTTATGGACGCGGAAGGGGATCGAGGGGTTGCACGACGCATACGGCAAGGTCTTCCTCAACGGTAAGCGGATTCGATGACATCGAAAGGAGGGAGCGAACAGATCAGCGTCGAACGGATGCGTAGAGGCGTTGTGACCTGCCCCCGTTTTATGTACCAGTTGTTATGAGAGTCGGAGCCAATTCTACATCCCGGCGCATCTGCCGCTCGGCGCATCGCGGAGGGGAAAGAAGCCGGGGGTTTGGGGGCGGAGCCCCCAAT
>Ga0299906_10000141_pt1 | contig 70609 bp, 77 predicted proteins | sample RVTome_14_FD_200259 | JGI IMG/M metagenome (GOLD analysis project Ga0299906, IMG submission 200259) | Soil microbial communities from uranium-contaminated site in the Upper Colorado River Basin, Wyoming, United States - RVT145D125 (version 2) ...
CGGACCCACAAGCGTCTGCTCGACATCAACGACTCCCGGCCCCAGACCATGGATGCGCTCACCAAGCTGGATCTGCCGGCGGGCGTGGACGTCGAAATCAAGGTCGGCTGAACCATGACGGGATTGATCGGACGCAAGCTCGGGATGACCCGCGTGTTCCTGGACGACGGGACGGCGGTGCCGGTCACGGTGATCGAGGCCGGTCCCTGCCCGGTGCTCCAGGTGCGCGATGCCGAGGTCCAGCTTGGCTTCGGCGCGCGCAAAGCCTCGCGGGCCACCATGGCCGAGCTGGGTCATGCCAAGCGGGCCGGCCTCGAGGCCGCTCCGCAGGTGATTCGCAGCTTCCCCAGGACCGGCGACGCCCCGGCGGCGGGCGACACGGTCACCGTGGGCATCTTTGCCGCGGGCGAGTTGGTGAAGGTCAGCGGCCGCAGCAAGGGCCGCGGGTTCCAGGGGATGGTGCACCGCTACGGCGCGGGCGGCGGGCCGGCGAGTCACGGCAACACCAGGCACCGCAAACCGGGCTCGATCGGCCCGGGGACCAATCCGTCGCGGGTCATCAAGGGCAAACGGATGCCGGGTCAGATGGGGTCGACGCGACGCACCCAGCTTGGCCTCCGCGTGGTGCGGGTGGATGCCGATCGCAATCTCCTGTTTGTGCGGGGCGCCGTCCCCGGCGCGCGGAACGGGATCGTGACGATCGCCAAGCAGGGGGCGAGGAGCCGGTATGCTTGAAGCGCCACTGTTCACCGCGGCCGGTGCGCGAGCCAAGAGCGGCTTCGCGCTGCCGGCGGACTATTTCGACGGCACGGTCAACGAGCCGGTGCTGCACCAGGCGATCAAGACGTTTCTGGGCAACCAGCGCCAGGGCAACGCGGCCACCAAGACCCGCGCGTTCATTTCCGGCGGCAACGAAAAGCCCTGGCGTCAGAAGGGAACCGGACGGGCCCGTCAAGGCAGCATCCGCGCCCCCCATTGGCGGGGTGGCGGGACGGTGTTCGGCCCTTCGCCGCGGGACTACCGGACCGACATCCCGATCAAGGTCCGCCGGCTCGCCCGCCGCTCGGCGCTCAATGCCCGCGCGCGCGAGGGAGCGTTGTTCGTGGTGGAGTCGCTCGGGTTCGAGGCGCCCGGGACCAAGGCGTTTTCGGCCCTGCTCGGCAAGCTGGGCCTGGACGGCCGCAAGGTGCTGGTGCTGACCCACGGCCTCAACCGCAACGCGTACCTGAGCGGGCGCAATCTGCCGGCGGCGCAGGTGATGCCGTTCGGTGACGCGGCGGCCTACCACGTGCTGTGGTCCGACGTCGTGGTGGTGGAGCAGGGCGCCCTCGGCGGCGAGGGCAGCCCGGAAGCCGCGGACGCTGAGGCGGCCAAGCCGCGCAAGGCGGCAAAGAAGGCGGCCAAGCCCGCCCGGACGGCCAAGGCCAAGGTGGCCAAGAAGCCGGCCGCCGGCAGGCCGGCCAGCAGGAAGCCGGCGGCCCGGAAGAAAAAGGAGGCGGAATGATGCCCGGCCTGCACCGGACCATCGTGCGTCCGTTGATCACCGAGAAGAGTTCCGCCGCGTTCCAGACCCGCGGGGAGTACGCTTTCGAGGTACACCCGGACGCGTCCAAGCCGCAGATCCGCGAGGCCCTGATCCGGCTGTTCGGGGTGACGCCCACCAGGATCCGGACCATGCAGATGCGGCGCAATGAGGTGAGCCGCGGCCGGAGCCGGGGAGTCACCGCGCGATGGAAGAAGGCGATCGTTACGCTCAAGGAAGGGGATTCGCTCCCCGTGTTCGAGGGCTGAGATGAGTATTCGACAGTTCCGTCCCATGACCGCCGGCACCCGCTTCCGGTCGGTCTCGGGCTTCGACGAGATCACCCGCGAGGGGCCGGAGAAATCGCTGACCGAGCCGATCCGGAAGAGCGGGGGACGCAATAACCACGGCCACGTCAGCACCCGGCGGCGGGGGGGGGGCCACAAGCGGCTGTATCGGAAGATCGACTTCAAGCGGAACAAACACGGCATTCCGGCGCGGGTGGCGGAGGTCGAGTACGACCCGAACCGGAGCGCCCGCATCGCGTTGCTGTTCTACGCCGACGGCGAGAAGCGCTACATCCTGCATCCCAAGGGCCTCCAGCAGGGGGACACCGTGGTGTCGGGGCCGGGCCAGGACGCGCGGACCGGGAACGCGATCCCGCTGGAAGAGGTTCCCCTGGGCATGAACGTGCACAACGTGGAGCTCAAGCTGGGCAAGGGCGGGCAGCTTTGCCGCTCGGCCGGCACCTATGCGCAGGTCATGGCCCGCGAAGGGGCCTATGTGACGCTGCGCCTCCGTTCCGGAGAGACCCGCCTGGTGCCGGGGCGTTGCCTGGCCACCCTGGGCGAGGTCGGCAACGCGGAGCACGAACTGCTCTCGCTGGGCAAGGCGGGCAAGGCCCGCTGGCTGGGCCGGCGGCCCAAAGTGCGCGGCGTGGCGATGAACCCGGTCGACCACCCGCTGGGGGGCGGCGAGGGCAAGACCTCGGGTGGGCGTCCCCCCATGACCCCGTGGGGCAAGCCTGAAGGGGTGAAGACCCGGAAGCGGAAGAAGAGTTCGAACCGGCTGATCGTGCGCGGACGCAAGCGCGGGAAGGCGACCAAGTAATGGGACGGAGCGTCAAGAAGGGGCCGTTCGTGCAGGAGGCTCTCCTGCTCAAGGTGCACCTGCTGAACAGCAAGAACGAGAAGCGGGTGATTCGGACCTGGAGCCGGTCGAGCACCATCCTGCCCGAGTTCGTGGGGCACACCTTCGCGGTACACAACGGGAACAAGTTCGTTCCGGTGTACTGCACCGAGAACATGGTGGGCCACCGGCTCGGGGAGTTCTCCCCGACCCGGCTCTTCCGCGGCCACAGCGGCAAGCTGGTCGCGGACAAGAAGGCCAAGCCGGAGTAAGGTCATGCAAGGACACGCGATTCAGCGCCAGGTCCGGCAGTCGCCGCGCAAGATGCGGCTGGTGGTCGACCTGATCCGGGGCAAGGACGTGAACGCGGCCTACGCCATTCTCGACTTCAGCAAGAAGCGGGCGGCGCGCCAGGTCGCGAAGACCTTGCGCTCGGCCGTGGCCAATGCGGAGCAGAAGGCGCTGCAGGCGAACGAACCGTTCGACGTCGACGAGCTGCGGGTCACCGAGGTGTTCGTGGATGAAGGGCCCACGCTCAAGCGCTGGTCGCCCGCCGCGCAGGGTCGCGCGACGCCGATTCACAAGCGAACCAGTCACGTGGTGATCCGCGTGGCCGACAAGGAGAACGGCTGATGGGCCAGAAGACGCACCCGATCGGGTTCCGGCTTGGTGTGATCCGGCCCTGGGCCTCGCGCTGGTATGCGCGGAAGGACATGCCGGCGCTGCTGAAGGAGGACGAGCTGATCCGGAAGTATCTGGTCACGCGACTGGGCCACGCGGCGATCGCGCAGATCGACATCGACCGGCGGCCGGGCAAGGTGACCGTGACGGTGCATACGGGCCGGCCGGGGGTGGTGATCGGCAAGAAGGGCGCCGAGGTCGACAAGCTGCGCGACGAGCTGTCGCAGCTGACCAGCAAGGACGCCGCGATCAACGTGGAAGAGATCAAACGGCCGGAGACTTCCGCGCAACTGGTGGCCGACAACATCGCGCGGCAGCTGGAGCAGCGGATCAGCTTTCGCCGCGCCATGAAGCGTGCGGTCCAGTCCGCCATGCGGATGGGAGGGCTGGGCATCAAGGTGCGTTGCTCGGGCCGCCTGGGCGGGGCCGAGATCGCGCGGACCGAAGGATATCACGAGGGGCGGGTGCCGCTCCACACGCTGCGGGCCGACATCGACTACGCGACCAGCACCGCCAAGACGACGTACGGCACGGTCGGGGTCAAGGTCTGGATCTTCCGCGGCGAGGTCGTGGAGGACATGGGCGGCCGCACCTACAGCACGGGAGCATAGGCCGATGCTGGCGCCGAAGCGGATCAAGTTCCGCAAGCAGTTCAAAGGCAAGACCCGGGGGATCGCAGCCCGGGGCAACCAGGTCGCCTTCGGCGAATTCGGGCTGATGAGTCTGGAGCCGGGCTGGATCACCAACCGCCAGATCGAGGCGTCGCGTGTGGCGTTGACCCGGGCGATGAAGCGCGGCGGCAAGGTCTGGATCCGGATCTTTCCGGACAAGCCGGTCACCAAGAAGCCGGCCGAGACGCGCATGGGCAAGGGCAAAGGCAACCCCGAGGGCTGGGTGGCCGTGGTGAAGCCGGGTCGCATTCTGTTCGAGGTGGAAGGGGTGCCGGAGCCGCTGTCCCGCGAGGCATTCGCCCTGGCGGCGGCCAAGCTGCCGGTCCGGACCCGGTTTGTGAAGCGGGAGGAGATCTGAGCCATGCGGGCACGTGACCTCCATCAGATGAGCGACGAGGAGTTGAGCGCCAAGCTGGCCGAGTTGACCGAGGAGCGCTTTCGGCTCCGCTTTCGCTCGGCGACCGAAGCCGTGGAGAATCCGCTGCGGTTCCGGATCCTGCGGCGCGACGCCGCGCGCATCCAGACCATTCTGTCCGAACGGGCCCGCAAGGCGTAAGGAGCATCGATGAGCGAGCAGGCAGGCGGCACCGCGGCCCCCCGGAACCGGCGCAAGACCCGCACGGGCGTGGTGGTGAGCGACAAGATGACCCGGACCGTGACGGTGCTGCTGGAGCGGCGCTACGCGCATCCGGCGTACGGCAAACGGGTCACCCGCTCCACGCGCTTCAAGGCGCGCAACGACCTCGGGGCCCGTGAAGGCGATCTGGTCCGGATCATGGAGACCCGGCCGCTGGCCAAGACGGTCTGCTGGCGGGTCTGCGAGATCCTGCAACGGGCCAAGTAACGGGGGGATGGGAAGCAGCCATGGTCCAACAGGAAACGGTGGTCAGGATCGCCGACAATTCGGGGGCCCGCCGCGCGCTGATCATCCGCGTGCTGGGGGGGTCCAAGCGGCGCTACGCCGGGCTCGGCGACAAGGTGGTTGTGGCCATCAAGGACGCGATCCCGACCGGCCAGGTGAAGAAAGGGGAGGTGGCCAAGGCGGTCATCGTGCGGACGGCCAAGGAAGTCCGCCGCAAGGACGGCTCCTACATCCGCTTCGACGAGAACGCGGCCGTGCTGATCAACGATCAGGGCGAGCCGAGGGCGACAAGAATCTTCGGGCCGGTCGCGCGCGAGTTGCGCGAGAAGCGCTACATGAAGATCGTGTCGCTCGCGCCGGAGGTGTTGTGAGATGAAACCCCTGGTCCACAAGAAGGCCAAGCGCATTCGCAGCAAGCCGGTCGTGCGCCACAAGCTGCACGTCGCCAAGGGCGACATGGTGCAGGTGATCTCGGGAGACGACGCAGGCAAGCGCGCACGGGTGCTGCGGGTGAATCCCAAGACCGGCCGCGTGACGGTGGAGGGGGTCAACGTGGTCAAGCGGCATCGCAAGGCCACCCAGACCACGGAGGGCGGCATTATCGAGTTCGCCGCGCCGATTCACCACTCGAAGGTCATGCTGCTCGATCCCAAGAGCGGCGAGCCGACGCGGGTCCGCCGCCGCGTGGACCAGGATGGCACGGTCGAGCGGATCGCGGTGAAGTCCGGACAGTCGATCCCGAGGAACCGATAACATGGCAGAGCAAGCGAAGAAACCGGCCAGGAAGGGGACCCCCCCGGCTGGCGGCGGCAAGGGGAAGAAGTCGGAAACGTCGGCGGGCGCCACGGACCCCCAGCCCAAGCCGCGGGAAGGCGCGCCCCGATTGCAGACCCTCTACGAGGGGACGGTCCGGGCCAGGGTGGCCAAGCAGTTCGGTCTGACCAACCCGCACCAGATCCCGCGGCTGCAGAAGGTGAAGCTCAACGTGGGAATCGGGGACGCGTCCCGGAACGCCAAACAACTGGAGGCGGTGGTGGCCGAGCTGACCGCCATCACCGGCCAGCGGCCGGTCGTCACCCGGGCCAAGAAGGCCATCGCGAATTTCAACCTGCGTGCCGGCATGCCGGTGGGCGTGGCGGTCACCCTGCGCGGGGCCCGGATGTACGAGTTTCTCGACCGGTTCATCAGCCTGGCTCTGCCCCGGACCCGCGACTTTCGCGGGCTGCCCGAGAAGAGCTTCGATGGACGGGGCAACTACTCATTCGGGATCCGGGAGCAGTTGATCTTCCCGGAAATTGACTACGACAAGGTGGAGAAGATTCACGGGATGGACATCACGATCGTGACGTCCGCCACCCGGGATGATCTGGCGATGGCGCTGCTCCGCGAATTCGGCTGGCCGTTCCGGGGCGAGACCCCGGCCCAGGCCGCCTGAGCCGCCGTCCGGGCACGACCGAGGAGTCGACATGGCGAAGACCTGTTGGATCGAGCGGGCCAAGCGGGCCCCCAAATTCAAGTCGCGGGTGGTGCGCCGGTGCCAGCGGTGCGGGCGGTCGCGCGCGTTTCTGCGGCGCTTCGGGCTCTGCCGCATCTGTTTCCGTCAGCTCGCGCTTAAGGGAGAGATCCCGGGCGTGCGCAAGGCCAGTTGGTAGGAGGTAAGGCCCAGCATGAGTATGACCGATCCCGTAGCGGACATGCTGACCCGGATCCGCAATGCGTACGCGGCGGGTCACAAACGCGTGGATGTCCCCACATCCCGGTTCAAGCACGAACTCGCCAAGCTGCTCCGCGACAATCAGTATATCGCGGACTTCAAGGAGCTCGATGACTCGGGCCGGGCGGTGCTTCGGCTGTATCTGCGCTACCACAACGATCTCCCGGTGGTGCGCGAGCTGCAGCGGGTGAGCAAGCCGGGGCTGCGGCGCTATGTGAAGTGCCGCGAAATCCCGCGGGTCAAAAACGGCCTGGGGATGGCCATCGTGTCCACCCCGCGCGGCCTGATGACCGACCGGGACGCCCGGCGCGCCAACCTCGGCGGCGAGCTCGTCGCCGTCGTCTGGTAAAGGGGGCGCGATGTCGCGGATCGGCAAGCTTCCGGTGGCGATTCCCTCGGGCGTGACGGTCCAGCTCAGCGGCGAGACCATCTCCGCCAAGGGTCCCCAGGGCGAGTTGTCGAGGCCCCTGCCGGCGGGCATCTCCGCAACCGTGGCCGAGGGCCGGGTGGAGGTGAGCCGGGCCAGCGACGCCCCGCGCCACAAGGCGCTGCACGGGCTGACCCGGACCCTCGTGGCCAACATGGTGGAGGGCGTCGCCAAGGGCTTCCAGAAGGTCCTCGAGATCCAGGGGGTGGGCTACCGGGCTGAAACGACCAGGACAGGCATCACCCTCGTGGTCGGGTATTCCCATCCCGTGCAGTACCCGGCGCCCGCGGGAATCAAGCTCGCGGTCGAAGGCAACACGGTCATCAAGGTGTCGGGACCCAACAAGGAGTTGGTGGGACAGGTGGCCGCCGAGCTGCGCGCGGTCCGGCCCCCGGAGCCCTACAAGGGGAAGGGCATTCGCTACCAGGGCGAGCAGGTCCGGCGCAAGGCCGGCAAGACGGGAGCCAAGTGATGCGTCGGATTCACAAGCCGGAGACCCACGACGAACGGCGGCGGCGGCGGCACCTGCGGGTCCGCAAGCGGATCAGCGGCACGGCGGAGCGGCCACGCTTGGTCGTGTATCGATCGCTCAAGCACATCTACGCCCAACTGGCGGACGACCATCGCGGCGTGGTATTGCTGGGAGTCTCGGACCTCAGCGAAGGCCTGCAGGTCGACGGCAGCGGCAAGATCGCGAAGGGCAAGGCGGTGGGGAAACTGCTTGCCGGCAAGGCGCGCGAGGCGGGCATCGCCCGGGTGGTTTTTGACCGCGCGGGCTACCGATACCATGGTCGCGTGCGGGCCGTCGCGGACGGCGCGCGCGAGGGCGGACTGGAGTTCTGATGAGCGACGAACAGAGCACGACGGGCGGCGCGACGGCCACGGCGACTGGACAGGAAGGCCCGCAGCCCTCGCCGGGCGGAGGAGGGCCCGGCGGCCGGGGTCGCGGCGGACGGCGCCGGGGCGGGGAGCGGGGACCCCGCCGGGACCGGACCGAGGGGGGCAGCGACCTGATCGAGAAGGTCGTCGACATCAATCGGGTGGCCAAGGTCGTCAAGGGCGGCCGCCGGTTCTCCTTCAACGCCCTCGTGGCGGTCGGCGACGGCAAGGGCCGCGTCGGCATCAGCACGGGCAAGGCGAACGAGGTCTCGGAAGCCGTGCGCAAGGCGGTCGAGGGAGCCAAGCGAGGCATGGCCGAGATCCCGCGGGTCGGGAGCACGATTCCGCACGAGATTCTGGGTCATCACGGCGCGGGCCGGGTGTTGCTCAAGCCCGCCGCCACCGGAACCGGAATCATCGCCGGCGGTCCGGTTCGGGCGGTGCTGGAGTGCGCGGGGATCTCCGATATCCTGACCAAGAGCCTCGGGTCCACCAATCCGCACAACATGGTCCGCGCCACGATGGCCGGGCTGCGCGGGCTGGTCACGGCCAAGCAGGTCGCGCGGGAGCGCGGGATCGAGGTCGAGAGCCTGGGCTACCGGCCCCGCCAGGAGGTGAGCTGACATGGGACGGCGACCGGTAGTCGGACGACAGGGACCGCGGTTTCACGCCGCGATCCTGCCGGCGGCGCCCTCGGCCGGCGGACTCCGGGTGAAGCAGATCCGCTCCGGCATCGGGCGCGCCGCAACGCTGCGCCGGACGCTGGAAGCCCTGGGCCTGAGGCATCACCAGCAGGAAATCGTGGTGCGGGACACCCCGTCGATTCGGGGCATGTTGTACAAGGTGCGCCATCTGGTCGAAGTGGCGCCGGTGGAGGAGGCATCGCGTGGCTGATGAGAAGAGCGTCGAGAAGCTGACGCTGTCCAATCTGCGTCCCGCCCCAGGCTCCAGCCGTCCCCGCCGGCGGGTGGGGCGAGGGCCGGGCAGCGGGCTCGGCAAGACTTCCGGCAAGGGGCACAAGGGACACAAGGCGCGGACGGGTGGCTCCACCAACCCCGGGTTCGAGGGTGGACAGATGCCGATGTACCGTCGCCTGCCCAAGCGCGGCTTTACCAATCCGTTCCGGGTGGAAAACCAGGTTGTGAACGTAGGCAAGCTGGACGGTCTGGGCGGAACCGAAGTGACTCCAGCCACCCTGCGTGACGCAGGCCTGGTGGGCGATCCGGACCGGCCGATCAAGCTCTTGGGCGCGGGCGAGGTGAGCCGCGCCTACGCGGTGCGCGGGGTCGCCCTCTCGGCCTCCGCCCGGACCAAGCTGGAAGCCGCCGGCGGCACGGTGGCGACCGAATGACGGCACCGCGCGTCCCGGCCCTGGCCATGGATGAGGAGCTCAAGCGCAAGCTGCTCTTCACCCTGCTGGCGGTGTTCATCTACCGGATCGGCGCCCACATCGCGGCTCCAGGGGTGTACGTGCCCGCGCTGGCGGCGTTCATCCAGAACTCCGCGGCGGCGGGGTTCTTCGGCCTCTACGACGCGCTGGGCGGCGGGCTGTCGCGCGCCACCGTCTTCGCGCTCGGTATCATGCCGTATATTTCGGCCTCGATCATTTTCCAGCTCGCCGGGGGGATCGTGCCCAGGGTGAGCAAGATGCAGAAGGACGAAGAGGGCCGGAAAAAGCTGACCCAGTGGACCCGGTACCTGACGGTTTTCATCTCGCTGTCCCAGGCCTACACCTTCACGCTGTTCACCGAGAGCATCCCCGGCGCCATGCCGAACGCCGGCCTGGCCTCGCGCCTGATCATGGTGGTGACCCTGACCACCGGCGCCATCTTCGTCATGTGGCTGGGCGAGCAGATCACCGAACGCGGTATCGGCAACGGCATGAGTCTGCTGATCACCGTGTCGATCCTCGAGCGGTTGTGGCCGTCGCTGCTCCAGTTGGTGAACTTCATTCGGACCGACGTGGTGAGCGTCCCGGGCGTGTTGGTGCTGACTATCACGGTGCTGGGCGCCATGGCGGCCGTCACCGCGATGACCATCGCCGCACGGCGGATCCCGATCCAGATTCCGCGCAAGGTGATGGGCCGCGGCCGGATTCGCGAGGGTCAGAAGACCTTCATCCCCATCCGGCTGATCACCGCGGGCGTCATGCCGATCATCTTCGCCCAGACCATCATCATCGTGCCCGGCACGCTGGCGCAGTTCACCAACTACGGCTGGGCTCGGGAGATCTCCAACTTCTTCACACCGGGCGGCTGGGGCTACAACATCGTCTTCTCGGCGATGATCATCCTCTTCAGCTACTTCTACACTTCGATCGTCTTCAACTCGGTCGACCTGTCGGAGAACCTGAAGAAGCAGGGGGCGTTCATCCCCGGGGTGAAGCCGGGCTCTGCCACGGCGGACTACATCGACCTCGTCCTGGCACGGGTCACGCTGCCCGGCGCACTCTTCCTCGCGGCGATCTCGGTGCTGCCGATCATCGTGGGCCAGCAAGTGGGCTTTCAGGTCATCTTCGGTGGCACGTCGATCCTGATCGTCGTCGGGGTCCTGCTCGACACGATCGCCCAGGTCGAGCAGCACCGGCAGCTGCGGAAGTATGACAGCTTTATGAAGACGGGGCGGGTGAAGTTCCGCGGCCGCCAGCGGTATATGTAGGGCGATGCAGGACGATGGAGGACGATGGACGATGAATGTTGATTGGGCACCATGTCGGCAGCGCGATGGCTGCGGTGTCAGCATCCTGCATCGTCCTGCATCGTCCTGCACCGTCCTGCATCGCCCTCTCCTTCCATGACCATCCTCCTGCTGGGCCCTCCAGGGGCCGGCAAGGGAACCCAGGGGCTGCTCCTCGCCGAGCGGTTGGGGGTGCCCAAGTTCGCCACCGGCGATCTGCTGCGGGACGCGGTGGCCCGCGGCACCCCTCTTGGGCGCCGGGCCAAGGCCGTCATGGAGTCCGGTGCGCTCGTGAGCGATGACATCATCCTCGGCATCGTACGGGAGGAGTTGGCCGGGCCGGACGCGGCGCGCGGGGTGGTTCTCGACGGGGTGGTGCGCACGGTCCCGCAGGCCGAGGGCCTGGACGCGCTGCTCGCCGTACGGGGCCGCCGGCTGGATCATGTGTTCTTCCTGGACGTCAGCGACCAGGAGATTCTCGAGCGCCTCGCGAAACGGCGCGGTGTCGAAGGCCGGGCCGATGATGCCCCGGAAGCAATCCGGCGGCGGCTCCAGGCCTATCGCGAGCAGACCGCGCCGGTGCTGGCCTGGTACGAGGCCCGGAACGGTCTCAAGCGGATCGAAGGCCGCGGAACGGTCGCGGAAATCGGAGAACGGATCGCAGCCGCACTCGGCAACGGCGGATGATCACCCTCAAGTCGGCACGGGAACTGGAGGTTATGGCGCGGGCCGGCCGTATTGTGGCCGGGACGCTGGCCCTGGTCCGCGCCCTGGTGCGGCCCGGTGTGTCGACGGAGGCGCTCGATGCCGAGGCGGAGGCCTTTATCGTCGGCCACCCGGGTGCCAAGCCATCCTTCAAGGGCCTCTACGGCTTTCCCAAGACCCTGTGCACGTCCATCAACGAGGAGATCGTCCACGGGATCCCCTCGCGCAAGCGGGTACTGCGGGAAGGGAATATCCTCAGCGTCGATGTGGGCGTGTGGCTCGATGGGCTGCACGCCGACAGCGCCACGACGATCCCCGTCGGCGAGGTGAGTCCGCTGGCGTCGAAGCTCCTCAGGGTGACCCTGGAGGCGCTCAAGGCCGGCATCGGGCAGGCACGGCTTGGCAACCATATCGGTGACATCGGGCACGCGGTGCAGGAAGTGGCCGAGAAGGCCGGATTCGGGGTGGTCCGGGAACTGGTGGGGCACGGGATCGGCGCCCGCTTCCACGAGGAGCCGCAGGTTCCCAACCACGGAGCCCCCGGCCGGGGACCCCGGCTCCAGGAGGGCATGACCATCGCGATCGAGCCGATGATCACCGCCGGCGACTACAGCACGCGCACTCTCGCCGACCGCTGGACCGTGGTCACGGCGGACGGCTCGCTCTCCGCCCACTTCGAGCACACGGTGGCCATTACCAACAACGGTCCCCGGATACTGACCAAGGACGAATCAGGAGGATAGCGCGTAGAGGACGATGGAAGACGATGCAGGACGATACGCCCTCACCCGTCCTCCAGCATCCGCAACAGCCACCGGTGAATCGCCGGATTGCCGGCCACCACCGGCCCTTGTTCGGCGCCACGTTCCACTCCGGCCAGATCGGTCACCAGACCTCCCGCTTCACGTACCAGGAGCACGCCGGCCGCCACGTCCCAGGGGGCAAGGGAAAGCTCCCAGAACCCGTCGAAGCGACCCGCCGCCACGTCGGCCAGGTCAAGCGCGGCCGATCCGGCCCTGCGGATTCCGCTGGTGGCCAGCATGATGCGCCGGAACTGCTCGACGTAGCCCGGCAGCAGTTCCGGATACTTGAAGGGAAAACCGGTGCCGATCAGCGCATGGTGCGGCTCGGTCACCGTGGATACGGTCAGGCGCCGCCCGTCCTGAAACGCTCCACCGCCCCTGGTCGCGCTGAAGCGGATCTCCGGCTCCAACCGCAGCACGATTCCCGCCTCCAGGACGCCCGCGACTTCGGCGGCGATGCTGACGGCACAGGCGGGAAAGCCGTGCAGATAGTTCGTGGTCCCGTCCAGCGGATCGACGATCCAGCGCAGTCCGTCGCCCCGCAGCTCGGGTGAGCCCTCTTCCCCGACCAGCGTCGCTTCAGGAGTCGCCTCGAGCAGGATGTCCCGAATCAGATCCTCGGCATGGCGATCAAGGTCGGTCACGAAGTCGTTCCGGCCCTTCGACTGCCACCTGGACGGGTCGATCGGCCGTTCAGCGTCGCGCAGCAGGCCCGCCGCCTGCCGGGCGGCGCGTTCGGCGAGAGCGAGTAAGTCCATGGAGGAGTTCATCTTGCGGGCGCTGGTAACGGTCGCTAGCTTGGGCGGGTGTCTCGCGTCTTTTCCGGGATTCAGCCTTCAGGCGAACTACATGTCGGGAACTGGTTGGGGGCGGTCAAGAACTGGGTCGCCCTCCAGGACCGGTATGAGTGTGTCTACTGTATTGTAGACCTGCACGCCATCACCTTTCCGTACCAGGCAAGCGAGCTGGCCGAACGCACCCGCGAAATGGCGATCAGCCTGCTCGCCGCCGGGATCGACCCGGAGCGCGCGATTCTCTTCGTCCAGTCTCACGTCCCGGAACATGCGGAGCTGCAGTGGCTGTTCACGACCGTGGCGCCCCTGGGTGAGTTGGAGCGCATGACGCAGTATAAAGACAAGAGCCGGCGGCTGGAGAGCGTCCCCGCCGGACTCCTGGCCTATCCGGTGCTCCAGGCGGCGGACATCCTGCTGTACTGCGCCGAGGCCGTCCCGGTCGGGGAGGACCAATTGCAGCACCTGGAGCTGACCCGCGAAATCGCGCGCCGGTGGAACGCGGAGTTCGCGCCGGAGGCACCGTTGTTTCCGGAGCCGCAGGCCCTGCTGACTCCGGCGCGGCGCATCGTCGGCCTGGATGGGCAGTCGAAGATGTCCAAGAGCCTCGGCAACACCATCGGGCTGACCGATCCGCCGGAGGAGATCTGGAACCGGCTTCGGCCGGCGGTCACCGACCCCGCCCGGGTCAAGCGGACCGACCCGGGCGAGCCGGAGAAATGCCCGGTGATCTACCAGCTGCACCGCCACTTCAGTCCGCCGGAAACCGTGGCCGTGGTGGAGAGCAATTGCCGGGGCGCGGGCTGGGGATGCCTGGACTGCAAGCGGGTGCTGGCCGACAACATGGCGGCCGCGCTGGCACCGATCCGGGAAAAAGCCGCCGCGTTGCGGCGGGATCCTGACGCTCTCGATACGGCACTGGCGGACGGCGCGGCGCGTGCCTCGGCGATCGCGCAAGGCACCCTTACCAAGGTCCGACGGCGCATGGGATTCCTGCCGCCGAGGAGGAGTTGAATGGCCGGCGCGTCGATGGAGAAGATCATCAAGGCGGCGGTGGAGCGGGGCGCCTCCGATCTCCACATCAAGGCTGGAGACGTCTTCCGGGCGCGGATCGACGGCAAGCTGGTTCCGCTCACCAAGCAGCGTCTGACGCCTGATCAGACCCGGGCGATCGCGGTCCGTCTGGTGGGAAGCGAGGACGTGCGGGCCCGGCTCGATACCATGCGCGATTACGACTGCAGCTGGGGCTTGCCCGGGGTGGGACGCTTCCGGATCAACATCCTGCGGCAGCGCTCCTCGTTCATGATCGTCATGCGGGTGATTCCGTTCGCCCTTCCCACCATCGAGGGGCTCGCGCTGCCCGTCGTGGTCCAGGCCCTTGCCGAATCCGAGCGCGGGCTGGTGGTGATCGCCGGGGTGAGCGGCAGCGGCAAGAGCTCCACGGTCGCGGCCATGGTCCATCATATCAATCAGAACTTCCATCGCCATATCGTCATTATCGAGGATCCGATCGAGTTCCTGCACCGGGACCTGAACTCCTCGATCACCCAACGGGAAGTCGGCGTCGACACCGATTCCGCCGAGGTCGCCCTGCGGGCCGCCCTGCGCCAGGACCCGGACGTCGTCGTGCTCGGTGACCTGACCGATCCGGAGGCGGTCGACCACGCCATCAAGGCCGCAGAAACCGGCCGGCTGGTGCTCGCCGTCATGCCGACGCCGGATGTATCGGCGACGCTCAACCAGATCCTGACCGTGTTGCCACAGGCCGAGCGCGATATCGGTCGGGTCCGGCTGGCAGGAGCCCTGCGGGGTATCCTGGCCCAGCAACTGGTGCCGAGGGCGGATGGCGGGGGTCGCGTTCCCGTCGTGGAAGCGTTGGTGGGGACCCCGGGGGTGCGGGATGCGATCCGTTCCGGAGCGCCGCCCAAGGGCGATCTGGTCGAGTTGATGGCCAAGGGCGCCGAGGGAATGAGCAGCTTCGCCACCCACGCCAAGGCGCTGGCCTCGGAGGGGACGATCACCAAGGAGACCGCCAAGGTCATCGAGGCCGGGGAGGGTGCCGTGGCACGCGGGGGGAAGGGCCGCCGCGGCGACTGATGTTCAGCGAAACCTGCTCCTGTGTGGTCGTGGTGGGCGCACAGTGGGGTGACGAGGGAAAAGGCAAGCTGGTCGACGTCCTTGCCGAGGACGCCGACCTGGTCGTCCGCTACCAGGGAGGAGCGAACGCCGGCCACACGGTGGTGGTGGGGGACGAGCACTTCATTCTCCAGCAGATTCCCTCCGGCATTCTCCACGCCGGTGTCCGCTGCATCGTCGGCAACGGCGTGGTCCTCGATCCCGAGACCTTTTTTGAGGAGCTCGACCGGCTGGTGTTGAAAGGGGTGGATCCCACCGGGCGCCTGCTCGTGTCCGATCGCGCCCACCTCGTCCTGCCCTATCACAAGCTGCTGGACCAGGCGGGTGAGCGCAGCCAGCGCATCGGGACTACCGGGCGGGGAATCGGTCCGACCTATGAAGACAAGTACGGCCGCCGCGGCATCCGGGTCGGGGATCTTCGCGATCTGACCGCCGCGCGCGAGCTACTGGCCGATCGCGTGGCGAGAGCCAACCTGCTGCTGGAAATGCTGGGCTCGCCCGAGCGCGCCGGATTCGAGGAGCATGTGGCACTGATCGAGCGCCTGGCGCCTCGCCTGCTGCCCCTCGGCGCGGATACGGGTCTGGTCGTGCACCGGGCGCTCCGGGACGGGCGACGCGTCCTGCTCGAAGGTGCACAGGGCGCCATGCTGGATGTCGATCATGGCACCTATCCCTACGTGACCTCGTCGAACACGACGGCCGGCGGGGCCGCGGTCGGAGCGGGTATCGGCCCGATGGCCATTCAGTCCGTACTCGGTGTGGTCAAGGCCTATACCACACGGGTCGGCAATGGCCCGCTTCCGACGGTGGCGTCCGAGAGCCTCCAGGAACGGCTGCGGGAGCTGGGTGGGGAGTTCGGCGCGGTCACTGGCCGGGCTCGGCGCTGCGGCTGGTTCGACGCGACCGTGGTTCGCTACTCCGCACGGGTCAACGGCCTGACCGCGCTCGCGGTCACCAAACTGGACGTCCTCGACACCCTGGCGGAGATTCCGGTGGGCACGGCGTACCGGCTTGACGGGGTGGGTTGCGACGAGCTTCCCGGCGGGGTCGATCAGCTTGAGCGGGTCGAGCCCGTGTACCAGACCTTGCGGGGCTGGCAGGCCCCGACCGGCGAGGCCCGACGCCTGGCCGACCTCCCTCCTGCCGCCAGGGCCTACCTGGACCGGCTGGAGGAGTTGGCCGAGGTCCCGATCCGGTTCGTCAGCGTGGGAACCCGCCGGGAACAGATCATCGAGGTCTGAGCCCCGGAGCGCGGGGGGGCCGCGCCCTGCCCCCGCCGCGACCCCTGGACCTTACTGCTGGTACAGCGAAAACCAGCTCGCGGCCGCGAAGTTCACCGGATCCATTTCGTAGAACCGATTGCGGGCGAAGTGGCCCGTGGTCGGGAAGTAGGGTGGGGGATCGGAGCGCGCGCACGAATGGTAGGAATAGCGCTTGACGTTTCCCGTCCCGGCGCTGGTGCCCACCGCGCCCCGCGTCCGCTGGATGATGCCGCCCGTGAGCTGAAGGCAGCCGCGTCCCCGGTTGGTGGTGCCGCAGTCCTCGACGTCCATGGGACCTGTGTTGTAGTTCTCCACGGTGAAGATATCGAGCGCCAATACGACCGCGCGTAGGCGCAACGCGCACTAGAACTCGCGCTTCCACTGGTGGCCGGCGTAGCGGAACCACTCGATCCGCCCTGTCGCCCGAACCACCTCCACCGCTCGCGTGTCGAACAGCCCGCCGGGGGCACCGGCGGCGGCCTTGGCCGACGTGAGGTAAAAGCCGCCCGCCCCGCTCGTGCTGCCGTTGCGCCGAAAGACCAGTCGCTGCGCCGCGGTGGGGCCGAAGGCGACGGGCCCGGGGCCGAACGCCCGCGCCGGGGCCGCGCCCAGGCCAAACACCACGTTGGATTCCAGCGCGACGTTGCGAACGCGTTCGCCGGGATCCTCGGCGGCGTCGTTGTCGGCATCGAAGTGGATGCGGATCCGGCTGGTCGGGACGTCGAAGGTGAGAATCACATCGTGCTGCCGCGCGACGGCCTCGCGTTGCGCCGCCTGGAGCACGGTGCCGAGTCCCAGCATGGCACTATCGGCCTGGGCGCGGCGCAGATCGATATAGGGGGCGGCGAAGGCGACCAGGACGCCGAGAATCCCCACGACGACGAGCAGCTCGACGAGGGTGATGCCGGATCGGTGGCCGACGGCGCGGCGGTAGCACAGGCGCAACAGAGTACCGCTCGGGAAGGAACATCCCGTCGACTCGCAACAGCCATGCCCCTGGGGAGCCGGATCGTAAGCTGTTGCCGCCGCGTCGGCGTGGTGCGCCGGCCACACTGTGGCGCGGCGGGATTTTGCATGGGGGGAGCAGACGTCACCTGTCGCTTGTCCGCCGCTCCGGGTGCGGCCTATACTTCCGCCCCTATGACAACTCCAGGACTCATGGACAAGCTCGTGTCGCTCTGCAAGCGCAGAGGGTTCGTCTTTCAGTCATCCGAGATCTATGGCGGGCTTGGGTCCGTGTGGGATTACGGCCCGCTGGGCGTCGAGCTCAAGCGGAACGTGAAAGATCACTGGTGGCGCACGATGGTCCACGTGCGGGACGACATCGAGGGTCTCGATGCCGCCATCCTGATGCACCCGAAGGTCTGGGAGGCCTCCGGCCACGTGGCGGGATTCACCGACCCGCTGGTCGATTGCCGGACCTGCAAGGCGCGCTTCCGGGCGGACCAGGTGCAGGAAGCCGCCTGTCCCCAGAAGCCGTCCAGGCGGCCCGGGGAGCATTCCACCTGCGACCTCACCGAACCGCGCCTCTTCAACCTCATGTTCAAGACGTTCCTGGGACCGGTCGAGGAGCAGGCGGCGGTCATCTACCTCCGTCCCGAGACGGCGCAGGGAATCTACGTCAATTATCAGAATGTCCTGAACAGCTCGCGCCAGAAGATCCCCTTCGGCATCGCCCAGGTCGGCAAGGCTTTCCGCAACGAGATCACCCCCGGGAACTTCATCTTCCGGACCCGCGAGTTCGAACAGATGGAAATGCAGTTCTTCGTGAAACCCGGCACCGAGGACGAGTGGTTCGAACGGTGGCGGGGCCTTCGGATGGGCTGGTATCAGCAGTTGGGCCTGACCCCCGACCGGCTGCGCTGGCATCAGCACGGCCCCGGCGAGCTGGCCCACTATGCCGTCGCCGCCTACGACATCGAGTACGAGTTTCCCTTCGGGTGGCACGAGATCGAGGGGGTGCACAACCGGACCGACTTCGATCTGCGGAATCATCAGCAGGCGTCCGGCAAGAGGCTGGACTACTTCGACCAGGCCGCCAACGAGCGGTACGTTCCCTACGTGGTGGAGACCTCGGCTGGCACCGATCGCGTCGCCTTGACCCTGCTGGTCGACGCCTACCGCGAAGAGCAGGTCGAAGGGGAGACGCGTGTCGTCCTCGGGCTCCATCCCGCCCTCGCGCCTATCAAGGCCGCGGTGCTGCCTCTGGTCAAGAAGGACGGCATGCCGGAAGTGGCGCTCGAACTGTACAACGACCTGCGCCGCCATCTTCCCTGTTTCTTCGACGATGCCGGCGCGATCGGGCGCCGCTACCGCCGCATGGACGAGGCCGGCACGCCCTTCTGCATCACGGTCGACGGCGAGACCCTGACGGAGCGAACGGTCACGGTGCGCCATCGCGACGCCATGACCCAGGACCGGATCGCGCTCGAGACCGTGCGCGGCTTCGTGGAGGAACGCCTCGCGTAGGCTCGGCGCGCGCCATGCGCTACTCCGACTTCGAAGCCATGGTGCGGCGGATGGCCGGGGAGCTTCCGCCGGAATACCTCGACGGGATCGCCGACATCACGGTGTCGCGCCACACCCTTCCGCACCCCCTCCGCGGAGAAATCTACACGCTCGGCGAGTGCATTCCCCTCCCGGCGGCCGAGCACGATGCCCGCACCCTCCAGAGCCGGGTCGTGCTCTACCACGGGTCCTTTCACGCCCTCGCGGCCCTGGACGATGCCTTCGACTGGCGCGAGGAGGCATGGGAGACGCTGACCCATGAAGTGCAGCACCATCTGGAATGGAAAGCGAACGCCCCGAGGCTCGAGGCGCTGGATCGCGCGGCCGAGGCGAACTTCGCGCGCCAGGACGGCGAGCCCTTCGATCCGCTGTTCTACCTCGACGGGGAGCGCTTGGCCGACGGGGTCTACCGGGTCGAGGGCGATTACTTCCTCGATCAGGTCGTGAAGCAGCTCCCGGCCCGCGTGCATTTCGCCTGGCATGGCCGGGACTATGCCGTCACGCCGCCGGCGAACGCGGCGTTGCCCGCGCTGCTCAGCATCGTCGGGGTGGAGCACCCGCCGCCCGGAGAGCTGGTGCTCGTGTTGCGCCGCCGGCCCGGCTGGCGGGACCTGTTCCGCCGCGTGCAACCAACCCTGGCGGCGCTCGACGCCGTTCCCGTCGCATGAGCGTGGTCCTATATTCCGCTTGGCCTCCGGGCTCTGGCGGATGCCGCCACCCTTCACGACCGGATCGATGGTACACGAGACCCGAACGACCCTGCAGCCGGCGGCAGTGCTGGAACGGGCCAGCCGGTTCTTCGCCGAGCGCGTGCCGCATCAGGCGGCCTACCCGGAGCGGCAGGGCCCCGGCTTTCTGACCCTCCGCGGGCAGGGCGGAGAAGAAATCGCGCTCGCGGCTTGGCCGGCCGACGGCGCCACCCGGGTTCGCGCATCGACCCTCCTCTTCGACCAGCCGGTGATGCGGTTTCTCTCCACCTTGCCTCGGGCGCCGGAGGCCGCGGCATGACGGACGGGCTGTCGGTCCGCGTCCTGGTCGCCGACACCTGGGACGCGATCGAGATCGCGACCTCCTCCGCCGCCATGGTCAGCGATCTCAAGCGCGAAGCGCTCCTTCGGGCCGGCGTCAATCGACCGCCCGACGGCTACCTGGTCAAGTTCCGCGGCGCCGAACTGTGGGAGGACGGGCGCACCCTTGGGGACGCGGGGGTGGTCGATAACGCGGGGCTGATCGTGCTCGCCCGCCGCCGCCGCCCGGTTCGCTGAACGATGTTGACCGGCCGGTGGACCTCCACGCTGGCCATCGCGGTGCTCCTGGTCGACGCGCTGCTGCTGCTCGGCCTGGGTCTGGCGGGCCGCAAGCCGCTGCTGCTCGGCCTGGCGGGCCTGCTGGGGCTTGTGGCGCTCGGAATCGTGTACCTGGTCCGCCGGCAGCAGGACCGGCTCGACGAGGTCGCCGCCGCTCGGCGGGCGGTTCGCGACGAGGCGAGGGTGCTCGCGGAACTCGCGCGCCGCGCCAAGTCTCCCGAGTGAAGGTCTTCACCCATCCGGCGTGTTTGCGGCACCACGCCGGAGCGGGCCATCCGGAATCGCCGGCCCGACTGGAAGCCGTCCTTGCCCGCCTGGAGAATCTCTCGCGCGTGTCGCTCCGTGAAGCGGCGCCGGCCGGTCGGGAGGACCTGCGGGCGGTCCATCCGGCGTCCTATCTGGATGCTCTGGAACGGTGCGCACAGGCCGGTGGCGGCCGACTCGACCCCGACACCGTGATGAACGAGTGGAGCTGGTCGGCGGCCCAGGCTGCCGCCGGCTCGGCGATCGCGGCGGTCCAGAGCGCCCTGCACGGCGCACCGGCGTTCGCCGCCATCCGTCCCCCCGGGCACCATGCGCTTGCGGAGCGGGCCATGGGGTTCTGCCTGCTGGCCAATGCCGTCATCGCGGTCAAAGCAGCCCAACGCGCCGGCTGCGAGAGAGTCCTGATCGTGGATTGGGACGTCCACCATGGCAACGGGACCCAGGCGCTGGTCGAAAACGATCCGGCCGTGCGGTTCGTGTCCCTGCACCAATGGCCGGCATATCCGGGCACCGGTCGTGCCGAGGAACGCGGGGTTGGAAACGTGTTCAACGTCCCCATGCCCGCGGGCCTCGCGCCCGAGCGCTATGTGGAGGAGTTGTGGCGTCACATCCTGACCGCAACGGAAGGCTGGTCGCCGGCGCTGGTCCTGGTTTCGGCCGGGTTCGACGGGATGCGTGACGATCCGCTCGGTGGGTTCACCCTCGAGCCCGGCCATTACGCGGAGTTGACCCGCCGGCTCCGCGAGCATCTCCCCGCGGCGGCGTTTGCCGGGGTGCTGGAGGGGGGCTACGCGCCCTCCCGGGTGGCCGAGGCCGTCGTCGCGCACCTCACCGCCGTGTGAGAACCATCGTCCTGCATCGCCTTGCATCGTCCTCCCTCCCGGCCCCTCCCAATCCGCCATCCCGAGTAATAGTATCCACCGCCCACTCGCTCGAGGTCGCCGTGCCCGATCGTCTCCGCGTCGAAGCCGAGATCCTGTCGCTCCGCACCACGCACCCCTTTCGCATCGCGCGCGGGGAACACGGTGAAATCCGCACCGTCCTGGTCAGGCTGACCGACGCCGATGGTCTCGAGGGGCTCGGGGAAGCGGCACCGCAGGCCTACTACGGCGAGACTCCGGAGACGGTCCTGGCCGCGATGCAAGTCTACGCGGCGGCCACGACAAACGATGCTCTCGACCTCGAGGAAGCCGAGCGCGGACTCGCAGGCGCGCTCTCGGGAAATCCCTCGGCGCGGGCGGCGCTCTCGGCCGCATTGCACGACCTCGCCGGCAAGCGGCTCGGGGTGCCGGTGCATCGACTCTGGGGGCTGGATCCGGCCAGAACCCCGGTCTCGACGTTCACGATCGGGATAGACACGGCGGAGCGGATCCGGATGAAGGTCCGGGAGGCCGAGCAGTATCCGATCCTCAAGGTCAAGCTCGGCGGCCCCAACGACCTGGAGATTCTCGAGGCGATTCGTCTGGAGACGGAGAAGGAGCTACGGGTCGACGCCAACTGCGGCTGGAGCCGGAAGGGAGCCTTGCACATGCTCCCGGTGCTGGAAGAGTTCGGCGTGACCGTCCTGGAGCAGCCGCTGCCGCCGGAGGACCTCGATGGGTTGTCGGAGCTGACTCGGCACTCGCGGATCCCTGTGATCGTCGACGAGAGCTGCCTGGTGGCCGCCGACATTCCCCGGCTTGTGGGGCGAGCGGACGGCATCAATATCAAGCTCGCCAAGTGCGGCGGTCTGCGCGAGGCGCTCCGCATGATTCATGTCGCCCGGGCCCATCACCTGCTGGTGATGGTCGGCTGCATGGTGGAAACCTCCGTCGGCATCACGGCGGCCGCCCAGATCACGCCACTGGTCGACCTCTGCGACCTCGATGGCGCCGCGTTGCTGGCCCACGATCCGTTCCTCGGCGCGACGCTCGAGGCAGGCCGCCTCAAGCTGCCCGAAGGGCCGGGGCTGGGGCTCTCTCCACGCGCGCCCGCCTGATTCGCGCCGCGCGCCGCGGCCGGTAGCGACACCATGGGCGCCGCCGCTTTCGCACACGTCGCGTTTCCCCTTCCCGTCTTCGAGCCGTATACCTACGCGGTTCCGGAAGCGCTGGGAGATCGCGTCACCCCGGGAGCGCGCGTGGTGGTTCCGGTCCGGCGCCAGGAGCTGATCGGGGTCGTCGTTGCCGTGGGAGTCGAGCCGCCTGCGGGGGGCGTGGCGGCGCGGGAGATCCTGGCGGTTCCCGATCTTCGCCCCGCCCTGTCAGGGCCCATGCTGGAACTCGCCGAGTGGATGGCCCGCTATTACGGAGCCCCGCTCGGGATGGTCTTGCGCGCCATGTTGCCGGGTGGCATGTGGGGCCGCTCTTCGGTGCTGCTCCGCGTGCTCGATCCCTCAGCGGTCGGCGGCGTGGCGGGCGAGTTGCTGGCCTGGCTGGCTCGCGAGGGGGGCGAGGCGCCGATGGGGGCCGCGACGCGCGCCTTGCGCCGTCCGCTCTGGGGGGTGGCCGAACGCCTGGTCCGGATCGGCGCCCTGGAGCTCCAGGTGGAGCCGCCCTCGACCGGCCCGTCGCCCGAAACCGAGCGACTGGTCCGATTGACCGGGGACCCACTCACTCTGCGGGAAGTGGAAGCGCGATTTGCCCGCAGTCCAAGGCAACGCCAGCTGTATGAGGTGCTAGAGCATGCGGGGGGGGTGGTTCCCTGGCGCCATCTCACCGGCCGCCTCGGCTTTGGCGACGGACTGATCCGCGCGCTGCTCCGTGGCGGCCTGGCCGAGGCCGTCGCGGTCGAGCGCATCCGCGACCCGTTCGCCGATGAGCCGGTCACTCCACTGCCGGGCCCGCTCAGCTCGGCCCAGCGCGACGCGGTGGAGGCCGCGACCGCGGTGGAGATCGGAGCCGGCGGCCTGCTCTTCGGGGTGACCGGCAGCGGCAAGACCCTGGTGTATATCGAGTGCATGCGCCGTGCCCTTGCCGAGGGCAAGGGAGCGATCCTGCTGGTCCCCGAGATCGGCCTGACGCCCCAGACCGTCGGCAGGGTACGCGGGGCGTTCGGCGATGCGGTCGCGGTCATGCACTCCGCGTTGTCCGACGGCGAGCGCGCCGATGCGTGGCGCGCGATCCGCCGGGGCGACCGGCGGGTCGTTGTCGGCGCGCGCTCCGCGGTGTTCGCTCCGGTGCAGTCGTTGGGGCTGCTCATTCTGGATGAAGAGCACGAGGGCAGCTACAAGAACGGGGAAATGCCGCGCTACCACGCGCGGGAAGTGGCGGCGGTGCGGGCGCGCGTGGAACAGGCCCGCTTCCTGCTTGGCAGCGCCACGCCGTCCCTGGAAGCCGTCGCCCGGATCGGACCACGCCTCCGGCGGATCGATCTGCCCGAGCGGGTCGGCCAGCGGCCGCTGCCACCCGTGACCCTGGTGGACCTCCGGGCATCTCCTCTTGTCTCGGGCACTGCCGGCGTGCCCTGGTCGGAGCAGCTTGACGAAGCGGTCGCCGACACCCTCGCCAGAGGGAACCAGGTCCTTCTGCTGCTCAACCGCCGGGGCTACGCCTCCTTCATGCAGTGTCGAGCCTGCGGCGAGGTTCCCGAGTGCCCACGGTGCAGCATCTCGTTGACCGTCCATCGCACCCCGCCGGCCCTGCGCTGCCATTACTGCGACCATCGAGCCACGATTCCGGAAGCCTGCCCATCCTGTGGCCACAGCATCCAGTCGGTGCGGGGGGTGGGCACCCAGCAACTGGAGCGGCTGGTCGGGGAGCGGTTCCCCAAGGCCCGCGTCGCGCGGATGGACCTGGACACCACCTCCGCCAAGTGGAGTCACCACCGGATCCTCGGCGCGGTGGCGCGAGGCGAGGTGGACGTTCTGCTCGGCACCCAGATGATCGCCAAGGGGCACGACCTGCCCGAGGTCACTCTGGTGGGGGTTGTGGACGCCGACCTCGCCCTCCACCTGCCGGATTTCCGCGCGGCGGAGCGGACCTTCCAGTTGCTGACCCAGGTGGCCGGGCGGGCGGGGCGGGGCCCCAGCGGGGGGCGGGTCATCGTCCAGACCCGGCGGCCGACGCACCATGCCCTGGTGCACGCGGTAGGGCACGATGTCGAGGGCTTCCTGCGCGAGGAGCTGGGCCAGCGCGCGGAGCCGCCCTATCCCCCGGCGTTGTCCCTGGTCAACCTCGTGGTGTCCGGCGCAGATCCGGGAGAAGTATCGCGGCGCGCGGCCGTGCTCGCCGATTGGGTGGTGGGGCTGGCGGAACACCATGGCCTGACCATTCAGGTGCTCGGCCCCGCCCCATGTCCGGTGGCGCGCATCCAGGGGCGCTGGCGCTGGCATGTGCTGCTCAAGGGGATGGCGGAGGCCCTGGGGCCGGTGGTGCGCGCGGCCGCGCCGCGGCTCGGAGGGGATCGCCGGATCAAGATCGTGCTTGACCGGGATCCCGTGGCGCTCCTCTAGGGCCCGCGCAAGGATTGCGGAGGACCGGAGCGCTCCAGCCGATACCCTCGTGCTCCGTGCCGGTCCTCAGGCCTATTGCCACCGCCAGCTCAGGCCGACGTAGGCATGGCGTCCCGGCGAAGGTTCCAGGACGCGCCCCCCGAACCCGTTGATCGTCACCGATCCGACATAGCGCCGGTCGAACAGGTTGCGCACGGCCAGGAACGGGGTCAGGCGGGAGCGGCCCGTCGACACGGTCCAGGTGGCGCGCAGGTCCGTCACCCCTGCGCCCCAGCCCGGCACTTCAATGCGGTTGGCATCGTCCGCGTAAAGCGACGAGCTCAGCAACTGGTCCAGGTAGAGCACCAGTTCCGGGCGAGGCTCGATCCGGAGCCCCGCGCGGAGAAAATGGCGAGGCACTCCGGCGAGTTGGTTGCCGTCGAGCGTGTCCACCTCCGCGCCGTTGACCAGCCGGTACTCGTCGAAACGATAGCGCGCGAACGTGTAGGCGCCGGTGATGGAGACTCGCGACGAGGGCACCGCGGAGACCCCCAGCTCGAACCCTTCGTTCCGGAGCTTCCCGGCGTTGGCGAAGAAGGCGCGTCCGGCCTGCTCGCGGGCCTGAATGATGGCGTCGCGGATCCGGTTGCTGAATCCCGCGGCCGTCACGCTCCACCAGGTTCCGGCCGCGCGGAGGCCAAGCTCGACGCCGGTCGACCGCTGCGGGCCCAGGGCGGCGTTGAGGCCCACGGTCCCGGTGGTCGTCGTCACGAGTTCCGTGCTGGTCGGGGTCTCGAAGGCGGTGGCAACCGAGCCATAGGCCCGAACCCGGGAGACCAGCTCCACCGAGGCCCCCAGGTTGCCGCTCCATTCCGCCATGGTGCGGGCGCCGCTCGCGTCCTCGCCGTCCGCCAGGTGACGATCCTGCACCTCGAAGCGAACCCGGTCATAGCGCAGACCGCCCTGCAGGGTCAGCCGGGGCACGGGGTCCCAGTGCACCTGGGCGAAGGGGCCGAACTCCGTGGTGAGCTCCCGCTGATCCGCCAGAATCTGCTCGGTGGGCTCCCCCCCATCGGAGACGCGGTTGGTCCGATCGTCTTCCATCCGTTGGTAGTCCAGCCCCGCAACCAGGCGGGCGCTCCGCAGCGGCAACGGGATGCCCGCCTGTGCCCGGGCGCCACGGGCCGCCCGGTCGATGGCGTTGAATGTCCCGGCGGTGGCGGAGGGAGGTCCCGGGGGCGGGGTCGCGAGGGGATTGTCGAGGTCCCGCCAGATCCCGAACACCGCGGCCTCGATCGTCCAGTCGAACGAGGTGACCGAGCGAAGCTGGAGGGACGCCTGGTGCTGGGTGACCGCCTTGTCGGCCCCACGGCTCACGTTGGTCGCGACGGGTTGCGACGGGTCGGCCGCGGCCTCCGCCACCGTCAGGGCTCCAGGATTCTTGGCCTCGGGGGCGTCGGCATAGCCCCAGCGCGCGAGCAGCGAGGTTGCCGGACTCAGGTCCCACCCGAAGCTCAAAGCCGCCTGTCGTTGCCTGGCGGCGCCGTGGCGCCGAAAGCCGTCGGTGTCCATGCGCGAGACCATCATCGACCCGTGCGCTGCGCCTCGGCGGGCCGACGCCCGCAGCACGCCCTTCGCGGTGGCGAAACTCCCCAGCTCGCCCCGGACGTCGACGCGGAGGCCGTCGGCGGGGGGCGCCTCGGTTTGAAACGCCACCACGCCACCCGAGGCGTTGCCGTAGAGCGCGGACGCCATTCCCCGCAGCACCTCGACACGCTCCAGCGCCCCGAACTCGATGTTGGTGAGCTGGCTCTGTCCGTCGGGCAGGGTCTGGGGGACCCCGTCCAGCAGGACCTTGACGCCCCGCAGTCCGAAATTGGCGCGGCTGCCGAAGCCCCGAATCGAGAGCCGTTGGTCGAGGGAGTAGTTCCAGCGGTTGGCCACATAGACGCCGGGGATGGTGCTCAGCGCCTCATCGAGTCCGAGGGTCGGCTGTCCGGCCCGCAACGCTTCCCGGCTCACCACCCCCGCGGCCATCGGCAGGCGCGAAAGCCGGTCCGACTCCCGGGTAACGGTGACGGTGAGGTCGGCCAGCCGCGCGGCGCGCAAGGAATCCGCGACCGAATCGGGATGCGTCCCCTGGAACCCCAGCAGGGTGGTGGAGAGGGCGAGCACGGTGAGCGATCCCGGCATGGGGCGGCAAACTGCCACCGGAGGGACAAGCGGGGCAAGGTGCGCCCTCGCTTGTAGGCCCTTTCCGCGGCTCTTACCTTTCGACCTTCCCATGACCCAGCCCGCCGTGACGCCTCCCGATTTCTCGCGTGCGCCGTTTGCGAACGCCCCCGAGGCCCGCTTTCTGCCCGCGCCGGAGGACGGCGTGATGCCGGAAGGGTTCTTTTCGACGGTCAATCTGCCCACCTACGTGAAGCGGGCGGAGGACTGGCTCCTGCCGTCGCGGCCGCGCATGGATTGCGTCATCGTCGATCGCGGTCAGGGGCTGGAGACCCTCGAGCCGAGGCGGGTGCGCCGGGGCGAGCCCGTGGCCGTGGGTCTGGCAGAGGATGGGAGCGAGGGGATCCTGGTCGCGGCCGATGGATTCCTCGGCACCGGCGGCAGTCCCAACGAGTTTCGCTTCATGGCCACTGAGGTGAGTCGGGAGAAGCCGGTCAATTACGAGGAGCTGGCCGCGCGCCTGGAGGAAGAGCGGCGCGGGGGCGGGTATCTGATCTGGGTCGCCGGCCCCGCGCTGGTGCACTCGCGCGCCCGGGCCGACTTCGAATGGTTCATCCGCCAGGGGTACGTCCAGGCCATGCTGGCCGGCAACGCCGTGGCGGTGCATGACGTCGAAGCCGCCATGTTCGGCACCACGCTCGGCATGACCAGCGCGGGAGAGGCCAGCGTCGGAGGACACGGCCTGCACATGCGGGCCATCAATCGGGTGCGGGCCGCGGGGTCCATCGAGGCCGCCGTCCGGAATGGCCTGGTGTCCAACGGCATCATGCGCGCTCTGGTCACCTGCGGCATTCCGTACGTCCTGGCCGGGTCGATCCGTGACGACGGGCCGCTTCCGGGGGTGCTCAGCGACGCACTTGCCGCCCAGGACGCGATGCGCGAGCACACGGTCAAGGCCACCGGGGCGGTCCTCGTGGCGACGGCGCTGCACGCGATCGCCGTGGGGAACATGCTGCCGGCATTTCACACCCACGCGGGCGGGGTCCCGCGGCCGCTCATGACCATTTGCGTCGATCAGACCGAGTTCATCGTGCACAAGTTGCGCGACCGGGGCACCCACCAGGCCTATGGTGTCGTAACCAACGCCCAGGATTTCATGCACGTCCTGCGGTCCTACGTCCAACGATGCCGCCAGGCATAGCGCCGGCGCGCCCGGGGACGGGCCCCGGCTGGGAGCGCCTTGCCGCGGCGCTTCGCGCCGCGCTGCCGCCGGCCGAGATCGACGGGGTCTGGGTGTTCAGAACCATCCGCGCGGATCCGCGTGAGCTGGGGACGGCCATTGTGTCGCGGGTGGAGGGAGACCGCCGCCGCATCTACACCGCGCGTTACGCGCTGACGATCAAGGGCCGGGAACGCGGCGGGTTCGAATGGGCGCTGGCGGAGGTCGGCAGCGGTCCCCTCGAGGCGCTCGAACGGCTGCTCGCCATGGTGCCGGATCGCGGCGTGGACGACGAGCCTCCCACCGCGGTGGAGCCCGCGCAGTGGTTCCCGGTTCCCGAGCCGGGGCAGGGAGCGGGCGATGGTTGAGCGAACCGATGCGCTCCTCGACCGCTTCACCCGGTACCTGCGGGACCGGCGGCTCCCCGTCACCAGCCAGCGCGTCCTGGTCGCCAAGGCGGTCTTCGCCAGCGCCGAGCACCCCTCGGCCGAGTCCCTGCAACGAGCGCTGGGCCGCCGGGGGGAACGAGTGGGCACTGCGACGGTCTATCGGACGCTGGATCTGCTGGTCGAGAGCGGGCTGGTGCGGCAGCATGACTTCGGCGACGGGTTTCGCCGGTTCGAGCCGGTCTCCGGGCGTGCGATCCACGAACACCTGATCTGCCAGCGCTGCGGCCGGGTCGTCGAGTTCACCAACGACCGGCTCGAACGCATGCTCGAGATCATCGCCGACGAACACACTTTTCTACACCGGCGGCACCGGGTGGAGGTCTACGGCCTCTGCTCCGATTGCCGGGGACGGGACGCCGCCGCCCTGAGTTCCACGGTGAGCCGGTGAACGACCTTCCTTCCCTCTCCTTCGCGGTCGCCTTCCTGGCGGGGGTGCTGAGCTTCCTGTCACCCTGCGTCCTGCCACTGGTGCCCTCCTATCTCGGCTTCGTCACCGGCCTGACGGTCGACGAGATGACCGGCCGCCGCCGCCTGGCGATGGTCCACGCCGCGTTGTTCGTGGCCGGGTTCTCCCTGGTGTTCATCGCGCTCGGGGCCAGCGCCACCGCCCTCGGGCGGGTGCTGAACTACTACCAGGAGTGGGTGGCCCGGATCGGCGGGATTCTGATCATCCTGTTCGGTCTCTACCTGCTGGGGGTACTGCGCCCCGGGGTGCTCCAGCGCGAGCGCCGTGTGCATCTGGAGCGAAAGCCCCTGGGCTACCTCGGGACCGTGCTGGTGGGGATCGCGTTCGGCGCGGGATGGACCCCGTGCATTGGCCCGATTCTCGGGGGCATCCTCACGCTCGCCGCCACCGAGGCGGACATGCAGCGCGGCATGCTCCTGCTCGGCGTGTACTCCGCGGGGCTGGCCGTCCCGTTTCTGGTCACCGCGTACGCCGTCGAGTCGTTTTTCGACTGGTTTGCCCGCTTCCGCAAGTATATGGTGTGGGTAGAGCGCGCCAGCGGCGTCCTCCTCCTGGTGGTGGGGATCCTGATGATCACCGGGCAGTTCACTCGACTGGCTGGATGGTTGCAGGGGCTCACGCCGGAGTTTCTGCGCGAAAAGCTTTGAGGCCCGTTGCCGTTCTTGCGGTTGCCGCCGCCGAATTCCGCTGCCTTTTCAGGGGATGAATCATGGACCGATACACGACTGCATTGCTTATCGCCGGCCTGCTGGCCGGTTGCGGTGGTGGCGAAGCGCCCCCCGCCGACGAGGCGCTGCCCATACAGGACCTGGCCGTCGTGCCGGCGGACACCACCCCGGTAGTGTCACCCGAGGAGCGCCAAACGCCACCGCCTCCTGCCGTCCAGCCCGCGCCGGCTCCCCAACCGCCGCCGCCGGTTCAGCGCCCGGCCCCACCGCCGGCGCCTGCTCCGGCGCCACCCCCGCCTCCCCCCCCGCCCCCGGCTCCGCCGCCGCCCCCCGCGGAACCACCGCGCCTTTCACTCGCCACCGGCTCGACTCTGACGGTGACAACGGGCGAGGAGATCAACTCGCGTTCCGATACCGCCGGGCAGCGCATCCGGACCCGGCTGTCCGACGCGGTGCGCGATGCGCAGGGCCGCACGGTGATTCCCTCGGGCGCGGTGCTGATCATGCAGATCGTCGAGATCAAGCCGGCGGAAAACCAGGGTGGCGAGGGCAGCCTCACGCTCCGCACCGTCGAGGTGCTGGTGGACGGCGAGTCCCATCCGCTGCGGGCCGAGGTCACCGGGCTTCAACTCACCCACGAGGGCCGTGGCGTGACCGCGGGTGATGCCGGGAAGGTGGGCGCCGGAGCTGTCGGCGGCGCCTTGCTCGGCAAGATCCTCGGCAAGAAGACCAGCAGTGTGGTGATCGGAGGGATCGTCGGCGCCGCCGTCGGCACCGCCATCGCCATCAAGACTGCCGATCGGGACGTCGTGGTCCCGGAAGGCAGCAGCGTTACCCTCCGCCTGACCGGGGATTTCGCGCGGGCGGGCTGAGGCTCAATGCGCGGCGCCGCCGCCGCCGCGCCGGGGATCGCTGACGCCCTGCCAGCCGCCGGGGACGCGGAGGATCGCCTCCACGTCCCCGGTGGTGCCTCGGGCCCGAACCTCGTGGCCCAGGACGCGCAAGGCCTCGAGAGTCGCTTCCGGAAAGCCGTCCCCCTCGGGTTGGATCCGGTCCGGAAGCGCCTGATGATGCAGTCGCGGAGCCGCCACCGCATCGGCCAGGGTCATGCCGTGGTCGATGACGTTGGAGATCACGGAGAAGACCGTCGTGATGATCCGCGGTCCCCCGGGTGACCCGACCACCATCCAGAGCTCGCCGGCCGGGTCCAGCACGATCGTCGGGGTCATCGCCGAGAGCATCCGCTTGCGCGGCGCGATGGCGTTCGCTTCTCCTTGCACCAGGCCGTAAAGGTTGGGCCGGCCCGGCGCGGACGTGAAGTCGTCCATTTCGTTGTTGAGCAGGAAGCCCGCGCCGGTGACGGTGACGGCGCTGCCGTAGCTGCTGTTGAGCGTCGTGGTGATCGCCACCGCCGTCCCCTCCGCATCCACGATCGAGTAGTGCGTGGTATGCGTCGCCTCTGCGGTGGCGTCGAACGCGGGCGTGGGGGTGGCCCGCGCCGGATCGATGGTTTGCCGGAGCTCCTCCGCATAGTCCTTCGAGAGCAACCGTTCGATCGGCATGACCACAAAATCGGGATCGCCGAGCCAGCGGTTCCGCTCGATGAAAGCCCGCCGCATCGCTTCGGCCTCCAGATGCAACAGCTCGGGCGACCCGAAAGGCGGGAGCGAATCCCACCCTTCCAGGATGTTGAGCAGCAGCGCGAGGGCGATTCCGCCCGATGAGGCGGGCGGCATCGAAAGGATCGTGTGACCGCGATAGGTCGCCTGCACCGGGTCGCGCCAGAGCGGGCGATAGCCGGCAAGATCAGCGTGCGAGATCAGGCCGCCGCCCCGCTCCATTTCCGCCACGACCAAGTCGGCAACGGGGCCCGCGTAGAACCCCTCCGCTCCCAGGTCGCGGATCCGTTCCAGCGTCGCGGCCAGGTCCGGCTGGCGAAAAACGCTGCCCACCGGCGGCGCCGCGCCGCCGGGAAGAAACGCCGCCGCGGAGGCGGGGAAGCGGGAGAGCCGCGCCGTGTCCGATAGGATGGACCGGTAGCGGTACCCGTCTATTTCGAACCCTTCCCGCGCCAGCCGGACGGCCGGCTCGAGCAGATCCCGCCAGGGCGTCCGCCCAAATCGGCGGTGGGCTGCCTCCATTCCAGCGACCGACCCGGGCACGCCGGACGCGAGGTGGCCGTCCAGACTTCTGCCGGTGGGCTCGCCCTGGGCGTCGAGGTACATGTCCCGCGTTGCTCCGCCGGGGGCCACCTCCCGGAAATCCAGGGCGTGCGCCGCGCCCGAGGCTTCCCGGACAACCAGAAACCCGCCCCCGCCGATATTGCCGGCTTCCGGATGGACCACGGCCAGGGCGAAGGCCACCGCCACGGCGGCGTCCACGGCGTTGCCGCCCCGGCGGAGAACGTCCAGTCCAACCTGGCTGGCGAGGGGGCTTCCCGAGACGACGACCGCGTCGTGGCCTTGGACCACCCGCGCCTTCCGCGAATGCGGCCAGTCTGGAGAAACCCCGGCCGGAGGGCGGGTACAGGCGGTGCCGAGCAGGAAAAGGCTCAGCGCACAAACAGGGGGCCTGGTGAGGTGCATGGGAGCCCGGAATGTCACGGTAACGGACTAGGGATTCACAAGCCGGCTTGGTAAGTTAGACGACGCATTCGGGGAATCCCAACTCCCGACCTTTCAATGACCGACGACGCCGCGCTCCGGCTCACGGAGCGCCGGAACCCCCGCACCCAGCGCATCGACCTCGCGAGCCCTCGGGAGATCGTCGACCTGATCATGGCCGAAGACGCCGAGGTCCCCGCCGCGGTGGCTCGCGCCGCCGCGGAGGTGACCCGGGCGCTCGATCTGGTGGAATCGGCGTTCCGCGCCGGCGGACGCCTGCTCTACCTCGGGGCGGGCAGCAGCGGACGCCTGGGCATGCTCGATGCCGCCGAATGCCCACCGACGTTCGGCACCGACCCGGCCATGGTCGTGGGCGTGATCGCGGGTGGGACACCGGCGTTGCTTCGCTCCGTCGAGGGCGCCGAGGACGACGTCAACGCGGGCATCGCCGCAATCGATGAGCGACGCGTCACCGAACGTGACGTCCTGGTCGGCATCGCGGCAAGCGGCGTCACCCCGTTCGTTCGCGCCGGGCTGGGTCGGGCCCAGGCGCGGGGCGCGTCCACGGTGCTGCTGACGTGCTCGGAGCCTCCCGACCTGCTGCGCGATACCTGCGACGTCTGCATCGTCATCCGGACGGGCCCCGAAGTGGTCACCGGGTCAACCCGGATGAAGGCCGGAACCGCCACCAAGCTGGTGCTGAACATCCTCACCACCGGCGCGATGATCCGGCTGGGCAAAACGTACGGCAATCTGATGGTCGACCTCCAGGCCACCAACGCGAAGCTGGTGGACCGGGGGCAGCGGATCGTCATGGGGGTCGCCGCCGTCGACCGCGACACCGCGATCGACACGATCCGGGCCGCCGGCGGGAGCGTGCGGACCGCGATCGTCATGGCGCGGACCGGCGCCACGCGGGAGGACGCGGAGCGTCGCCTGGCGGCGCACGATTATCGGTTGCGCGCCGTCATCGGAGACCCGCCACCGGTCCCGGCCGATGACTGAGCGCCCCTGGCTCGGCGTGGGCCTCATGTCCGGCACGTCGCTCGACGGCATGGATGCGGCGCTCGTCCGCTTCGCGGGTCCCGATCGGGTGTCCCTCGTGGCATTCCATTCCCGGCCCTACAGCCCGGAGCGCCGCGCCAGGATCGCCGACGCGATCGCGCGGGGGGGCGCCCCATCCCTCGCGCGCCTGCACGTCGAGCTGGGGGGCTGGGCGGGCGAGGCCGTCGCCGAGCTGCTCGAACGGGCCGGCGCCCGGGCCAGCGATCTGGACTTCATCGCCTTCCACGGGCAGACCGTCTGGCACGAGCCGCCCGTCGTCAGCTGGCAGCTGGGAGAGCCGGCCGTTCTTGCGGAACGCTTCGGCGTCAAGGTGGTGAGCGGCTTCCGCAGCCGGGACGTGGCGGCGGGAGGGCAGGGAGCGCCCCTCGTGCCGGTCCCCGACATCCTGCTGTTCGGCGGCGCTGCGCCGCGCGTCCTGTTGAACCTCGGGGGGATGGCGAACCTCACCTATGTCCCGAGCCGGGACGTGGAAGACGGGGCCTTCGCATTCGACACGGGACCCGGCGTCGCGATCATCGATGCGGTGGCGCGCTTGGTCGATCCGTCTCTGCCGTTCGATCGCGACGGCGTGCTCGCAGCCGCGGGCCGGGCCCATGAACAGGTGGCGACCGCCCTGCTCGCGGACCCGTTTTTCCAGGCTCCGCCTCCCAAGAGCACCGGCCGGGAGCGCTTCGGTGACCCGTTTGCCGAGCGACTGCATCGAATGGTGCCGGGTCCGGATGGAGTCGCCACCGCGGTGGAGCTCACCGCGCGCTCGGTCGCGCTGGCCTGCCGAATCTGGATTCCGCCGCGCACCGAAGTGATCGCCTCCGGCGGCGGGATCCGGCATCCAGTGCTTTTCAGGCGGCTCGGGGAGGAGCTGGGCGGGGCCTACCCGGTCCGGCGCTTCGACGAGGAGTTTTTCGACGGCGACGCCAAGGAGGCGGTCGCCTTCGCCCTGCTTGGCTACCTGACCCTGCACGGACAGCCGGGCAACCTCCCCGCGGCAACGGGCGCGGCCGGACGCCGCGTCCTGGGCGTCGTCACGCCGGCGTGACGGTCGGCCGGCTGGTGTTTCCGGCGCTGCGCTGGCGGGATGCGACGGGGTTCGCGCACGAGACCGGGACCATCGAGCAGGCTCTGGGCCGTGGGGTGGGTGGCTTCATCCTCTTCGGCGGCAGGTTCGACCAGGTTCGCGAACTCACGGCCCGGCTCCATGCAGAGGCCGGCCGGCAGCTCCTGATCGCGGCGGATCTGGAGCGCGGGCCCGGGCAGCAGGTCCAGGGCCTTCCCGAGCTTCCGCCGCCCCTCGCCCTCGCCTCGCTGGAGCAGCCGGCTCTCGTGCGGGGGGCCGGGCTCCTCACCGGGGTGCACGCCCTACGCGCCGGTATCAACTGGGTGCTTGCCCCGGTGGCCGATCTCGATCTGCAGCCGGAGAACCCCATCGTCCAGACCCGCTCCTTCGGCGGGGACCCATCCCGAGTCGCCGCGCTGGTGGCCGCCTGGATCGAGGGCTGTCAGGGGGGAGGGGCCATGGCCTGCGCCAAGCACTTCCCCGGGCACGGCAGGACGACCAGCGATTCGCATGACGCGCTGCCCTCGGTCGCCACGGATGCCGCCACATTGTCGCAGGCCGACCTGGTCCCCTTCGAGGCCGCCGTGCGCGCCGGGGTGGGCTCCGTCATGACGGCACACGTGGCCTTTCCGGCCCTGGATCCGGCCGGCGCTCCGGCAACCCGGTCGGCCGCGATCCTCGACCTCCTGCGTCAACGCATGGGCTTTGCCGGTCTGGTCGTGAGCGACGCGCTGATGATGGAGGGCGCGCTCGGCGCATTGACGGAGGGCCAGGCGGCCGTCGCCGCCATCGAAGCGGGCGTGGACGCGTTGCTCTATCCCGCCGACCCCTGGGGGGCCATCGAGGCGTTGCGCCAAGCCGAGCGCGGTGCCGCATTCCGGCGGCGGGTGAACGCCGCCCTGGAGCGCCACGAGCGGGCGCTCGCGGGGCTGGCCAACCCGATCGGGTCGGGCCTGGAGGAAACCGGGTCGAGCCCGGCGGTGGCGGACTGGCTGCTCGGGTGGGGGCTGGTGCGGGGCGCGGAGCCGCGGTTCCGCGCCCCGCTGGACCTGGTGCTGATCGATGACGACCTGGGCGAGCGCTATCCGCCGTCCTCCAGCGCCGGGCTACTCGCCGAGAGCCTCCTGGCTGGCGGCGTGACGCTCGGGCCCGGGGGAAGCACCGTTGCCGTCGTCCTGTGCGAGCCGCGAGCGTCCAAGGGCCGCGCGGGGCTGTCCGAGCGCAACGCGGCCGCGCTCGGCGCCGCCGCACGGGTCGCCGATCTTGTCCTGGTCTTCGGGCACCCGCGGATCGCGGCAGGCATTCCCGGCTCCGCGCCGGTGCTGCTCGCGTGGCATCGCCAGAGACTCATGCAGGAGGCGGCCGCGCGCTGGCTGCGAGGGCGGCTGGGATGAGCGTTCTCGACTGGATTGTCGTCACGGTCTACCTGGCGGGCACCCTCTGCATCGGGCTCTACCTGGCGCGACGCGGCGCGCGGAGCATGACCGACTTCTTCGTCGGCGGGCGAGCCATTCCGTGGTGGCTCGCGGCGACCTCGATGGCGGCCACGACCTTCAATGTGGACACGCCGCTGTATGTCGCAGGGCGCGTGGCCCGGGCGGGGGTGGCCGGGAACTGGGAATGGTGGGCGTTCGCGTTCGGCCATGTCCTCATGGCCGTGCTGCTCTCTCGCCTCTGGCGGCGGGCAGAGGTGCTGACCGATGTCGAGTTGACGGAACTGCGCTACGCGGGCGCCCCGGCCGCGGCGCTCCGAGCCACCCGGGCGTTCCTCCTCGGCGTGCCGTTCAACTGCCTGAGTATCGGCTACGGCATGCTGGCCATGCGGAAGGTGCTCACCGCCCTCGGCGTCCTGGAAGGTTTGCCGGACCTGCCGGGCGACCCCAGGCTGTGGGCCATCATTCCGATCATGCTCGTGGTCCTGTTGTACACCGCGGCCGCGGGGCTCTGGGGCGTGGTGGCCACGGACTTCCTCCAGTACATCCTTGCCCTGGCCGGCGCGCTGGCGGTCATGGGCTTTGCCCTGGTCGAGGTCGGCGGGCCAGGCGGTCTGGTCGCCTCTCTGCGGGCCTCGGGACAGGAGCGCCATCTCGACCTGCTGCCGCTCGGCGAAGGCGCCATGGTCCCGCTCTCGACCTTCCTGGGCTACATCACCATTCAGTGGTGGGCCTTCAGGAACAGTGACGGCGGGGGAATGTTCGTGCAGCGGCTGTCCGCCACCCGGAACGAGCGGGAGGCGGAAAAGGCGGCGCTCGGCTTCAACGTGTTGAACTACGTGATTCGTACGTGGCCCTGGGTGCTGGTCGGGCTCGCCGCCCTGGTGCTGCTGCCGGGCCTCGAGGACCCCGAACTGGCCTACCCGATCCTCATGCTTCGGTATCTGCCGTCCGGCCTGCTGGGATTGGCCTTCGCCAGCATGCTCGCGGCCTTCATGTCCACCATCTCCACCCAGGTCAACTGGGGCGCCAGTTACCTGGTCCACGACCTGTACGGTCGGTTTGCCCATGTGACCGATCAGCGCCGCCTGCTCCGCGCCGCCCGGCTCGCGACGGTGCTACTGACGGCCGTCGCAGCGGCGGTCTCGTTCTTCATGGACGACGTGGGGGAGGTCTTCCGGTTCATCATCCTGATCGGCAATGGGCCCGGTCTGGTGTTGTTGTTGCGCTGGTTCTGGTGGAGGATCAACGCCTGGGCCGAACTGAGTGCGATGCTGGCCGGGCTCACCCTCGCATTGCTGACCTATGTTCCCGCGCTGGAAGGAATGACCTTTGGCCAGCGGCTCCTGCTCACGGCGTTCGGGTCGCTCGCCGTCTGGCTGCCGACCATGTTGCTCACCGCGCCGGAGCCGGCCGCCACGCTCGACGCGTTCTACGCGCGGGTCCGTCCCGCGGGCGCCTGGGGACCGGCGCGCGCGCGCACCGGCCTGGTGCCCGCCCATTCGCTTCGGGTCGATTTGCGGAACTGGGTGATCTGGTGCGTCGTGATCCTCGGAGGAACCTTGGGGATTGGGTGGATCGTCCTGATGTGATCCCCGCGCCGGTCAAGGTCGCGACTTTTCCGGCCAGCACGCCGGATCACCGCTCGGGCATCGGCGCCAGGCGGTCCAGCAGCTCGACGATCCCCGCAGCCGGCACCGCGTAGATAATCCGGCCGCCGGTGCCCGGCTCACCTCCGTACAGCATGGCCACGACTTCCCCGGTCGCGCTGAACACTGGACTGCCGCTTGCCCCATCGACGCCGTAGCCGTCGAGCTGGATCAAGTCGGGCAGCACCCGGGACACGGTGGCGACGGTGGTGGTGGGAAGCACTCCCGACCGCGCCCAGTCCGCGGGCATCGGCAGGTCCAGACCCAGTGGATAGCCGAGCAGAGCCACGGGGTCCCCCGGTCGCGGCGCGGCGGAGGCCAGCCCTCGGACCGCGGGGAAGGGGACCCGTGAAACGATGCGTACCACCGCCACGTCGAGCGAGTCGTGCACGCCGAGCAGCTGCCCGCGGTACACCCCAGCGCGCCGGGCCAGCGAGAGAGCCAGCCGGTTGGCCTCGCCCCCGCCCGGATCGGTCACCACGTGACGCGCGGTGACGACCCATGCCGTATCGCCTCGGCTTCGGGCGACGAAACCCGTGGCCGTGGCGGCGCGTGCGTCGCGGTACTCGACGAAGATCAGCGCCGTCGTGCGGCTCTGGGCCGTCTCGATCGCCGCGGCGTCAAACCCGGCCGCGCGCAGCAGGGGACCGTGCCGAGCCAGGGCATCGCCCACCGCGCTGTCGAACCGCTCCAGCTGGTCGGGAGCCGATCCCGGCGCCGCGATCGAACCGCGCAGGCTCGAGGTCTCCTGCCGCGCGCTGTCGAGCGCGGAGCGCAGGTCCGTCGCCTGGCCGGAGGCCTGGGACAGCAGCCGCTGGAGGCTGTCCACCTGGGTCAGCAGCCGCTCGCGCTCGCGGTCCGCCCCAGCGTCCCCACGGCCCCCGGACCACGCCATCCACCCGATGATCCCGGCGATCGCCACGGCGATGAGCACGATGGCGGCGAAAAGTCGAGTGCGGAGCCGGTCGGTCTGCCGAGCCACCTCCATCCGGATGCGGAGGTCGGTCGTCGCAGCGGCCACCGGGGGGTGGGGAGGCGCGACCGGCGTTCGCCGAGGTGGCGGTGCGGCGTCCGGCGCCGGTAGAGAGACCGTCCCGGCCGCCCCGGGGCCGGCGGCCGTGGCCGGTGCCGGGCCGGGCTCTCCCGATTCCAGGATCGCGAACTCGACCTCGGGACCGCGGCTCCCCAGCCGGATGCGATCGCCGGGTTCCAGAGCCTGGTCGCTGCGGACCCGGGTCCCGTTTACCCAGGTGCCGTTGGTGCTGCCCAGGTCGCGAACCACGTACGTAGGGCCCTGCCGGAACACCGCCGCGTGGCGTGCGGACACGTCCAGATCGCGTTCGGGATCGAAGGGAAGATCCGACGAGGGGTGCCGGCCGAGGGTCGCGAAGTCCGCGGCGAGCCGGAAGCGCGCGCCCGCCCGCGCACCGGTCAGCACGAGCAGGACGGCCGAGGTCGGTCGCGGACCCGGGCTAGCCCGTGAAGGCGAGAATCGCGGCGAAGACGACAAGCAGCACTCCGGCGAGCAGCAACGCGAGGCCCAGCGGATTCCCGGTGCGCCGTCGGGCGGGTGCCGGGGGGGGGGCGGCCGGAAGCGGCGCCGATGGCGCCTCCTCTTCCTCGACTTCTTCGTCCTCCGCGGCGTAGACCTGGTATTCGGGGCTGCTTGCGACGTCGGGCTCGAGCAGCCCGGGACCGTCGAAGCGCGCCAGCACGACGGTGATGTTGTCCGGGCCACCCCGCCCGTTGGCCAGGTCGATCAATTCGGCGCCCAAGCGCTCCAGATCCGTCTGCTCCCGTGCCATCCTGACGATCTCGTCACGCTTCACCAGCCCGGACAGCCCGTCGGAGCAGAGGACCAGCAGGTCACCTCGGCGCAACTGATGCCAGGTGAGGTCCACCCGGATTCGGGGATCCGGGCCCAGGGCCTGGAGGATGATGTTGCGGCGGGCGCTCGCTTCCGCCTCCTCCTCCGTGAGCTCACCGGCATCCACCAGACGCTGGGTGAGGGACTGATCCTTGGTCAGTTGCACGATCTTGTCGAAACGGAGGAGATAGGCCCGGCTGTCCCCCACCTGGGCCAGATACAACTGGTCGCCGAATACCCCGGCCACGGTCGCGGTGGTCCCCATGCCGCGAACTTCGGGGTGCTCCCGCGCGTAGGTGTGGATCTGAAGGTTGGCGAGCTCGACGGCCTCCCGCAGACGCAGGGTAAAGCGCTCGACGTGAATGTCCTCCGGGTTCTCCCTGGTCCAGGTTCCCACCAGGTGGCCGAAGATCAGGTCGGCGGCCATCGCGCTCGCCAACTCACCCGCCGCTGCCCCGCCCATCCCGTCGGCGACGAGGAACAGCAGCCCGCGCGGTCCCACCGGGCACGAAGCAGGCGCGGAATGCAGGGAGGACTTCCCGTCGGTCAGATCGGCGACAAGAAACGCGTCTTCGTTGTGCTCCCGGGTTCGGCCCAGGTCGGTGCGGGCGAACACGGCGGCGGTAACGGCGGCGGCCTCGCTCACGGGGTCGCTGGCTCCTTGCGCATGTTCCGGACCTGGGTTCGAAGGGACTCGTAGCGGTCCAGCCGGTGCTCCCGGCCGGGACCAGCGGGAGTATACCGGTTCCGATCAATTGCGAGCTGCACCCAGCTTTGGGCATCCGCGAGCGATCGCTCCCGGTCCTCGGCGCTCACGGTCGCCAGCGCGTCCTGGAACGCCGCGCTGGCGACGGTGAAGGCGGCTTGCGCCCGGAGCGTGTCGGGCAGCGTGGCCACTCCGTAGATCTGCTCCGCCCGCGCTCGGGCCGAACCCCTGGTCGCGGAATCGAGAATTTCCTCGATTGCCGGGAGCTGAGGAAGCCCCTGCGCCGGCGCGGGCTCGGGCGGGACGGGGGCGGTTTGGTCCGGCCGCGCGGCCGGCGCCTGCCCTGTATCGACCGTCGCGGTCCCCCCGAGCGATTCGGGCCCCCCGGCCCCCGCGTCGCTCGCGCCGCCGCCAGCGGGTCCGGGGAGCAGGACGGCCGCCGCCAGGGCGGCGGCCGCGAGCACAGCGGTCCCGAAAAGTATCGGTGTTCGACGTGTTTTCCACCGGCGCGTCGGAGTCATCCCCGACTCCACCCGCTCCGTCGCCGCATCGAGTCGGATGGTCTCCGCCTGGCCTGGTTCAGCCGGCAGCTCGCGGAGCGATTGCGTCAGGGCGTCCGCCAGGGCACCCGCGCTCTGAAACCGGTCCGCAGGATCCCGGGCGAGCGTCCGTCGTACCGCGTGCTCGAGGCTCGGGGGCAGCCGAAGCCGGGGGGCCGTGAGCGCGAGCGGCTCCGGGGCCTCGGTCAGACGTCGCGCGAGCGAATCGCGGGCCGTCGCCGCCTGAAAGGGAAGCGCCCCGCTCACCATTCGATAAAACACCAGGCCCAGCGCGTAGACATCGGCGCGGAGATCCACCGTGTCGCCTGCAAACTGCTCGGGCGCCATGTACTCCGGCGTACCAACCACCACGCCGGCGGCGGTGACATCGGACCGCCGGTCCGGTTGCGCGGCCTTGGCGATGCCGAAGTCCACCAGCTTTACCGGGCCATCGCCCGCCTCCCCGGAGACCATCACGTTGTCGGGCTTCAGATCCCGGTGGACAATCCCGAGGGCGTGCGCCGCGTCGAGGCCCGCCGCGATCTGGCCTACCAGGGCGACCGCGCGTCGCGCCGGGAGGGTGCCGCGTTCGGCCAGGATCGAGCCCAGGGAGCGGCCGTCGATGTACTCCATGACCAGGTAGACCTGGCCCTCGGGCGTCGACCCGAAATCGTAGACCGTACAGACGTTGGGGTGGGTGATCCGGCTGGCGCTTTGGGCTTCGCGCGTGAAGCGCTCCCGCGCTTCCCGATCGCGGGTCAGGGATGGATGGAGGATCTTGATCGCGCACAGGCGACCCATGGCGCGGTGACGGCCGAGGTACACCGCACCCATCCCGCCCGTCCCGAGCGGTCGAAGAATCTCGTAGCGATCCGCCAACACGGCGCCGGCGCCGAGGGGGGGGGCCGCGGCGTCGGTCCCGTTCGGGCCTGCGGCGGACGGCGTTCGACTCATTACCGCGAATCTAGGACCACGATAGGAGAGGGGCAACGCGGACGCTGCCGTGACCCCGCCGCCCAGGCTAGGTTGCTGCTCGATGAAATTCCGCGTGGCCGCGCTCGGTCTGCACGGGTGCCTGCTGGCTGCCTGCGCGCGGAGCCCAGGTTCTCCCGCGCCCTGGCCGGATGAGGGTGGAGCGTCCCCGGAAGCGGACAGCGCGCTGCCGCCGGTTCCTTCCGTCGACGGACCGCTCGATCTCCGGGTGGTGTATCCCCCCGAGGGCAGCCTGGTATCCGCCGTCGATTCCAGTTTCCTCTTTGGCTCCCTCGGCAGCGGGCTGGCGACCCTGACCATCAACGGGGCGCCGGTCGAGGTGTGGCCCAACGGGACCTGGCTGGCGTGGGTGGCGTTGCCGCCGGACACCCTACTTCGCTTTGCGCTGGAGGCGCGCCGCGACGATGAAGTTGTCCGCCTGGAGCACGAAGCGCGTCGGGCCCCCCGTTTTGCGCCAGGGACCGCGCCGATCTGGATCGACAGCACCAGTCTGACGCCGCGCGGAGAGGTCTGGTGGCCTGCGGCCGAACCGCTGCCGCTCCGGGCCCGCGCCAGGGAGGGCGCCCGGCTCCGCCTGATCCTGCCGGACGGCCGCGCGGTGCCGCTCCATCCGCTGGACCCAGCGGCCGACCTGCCGCAGCGCGACCGCTTCGCCGGCGCGCTGGTCGGGACCTCGGTGGGCTCCGATCTGGGCCCGCCGCTCGGAGGCGTCACGCGGCGTGACACCGCTTCTCCTGTTCTCGAAGCGGTGCTGGGTCGCGACACCGCCCGCGTCCGATGGCCCCTCCGTGTCACCCTGCTCCAGTCGCTCCCCCAGGTCGCGACCTTGGACGACGATCCCCGACGGACCGGGCTCACCGATGGCGTGACTGTGGGCCGCGCCTTGCCAGGCGGGACCTACCACTGGTTCTTCCCCGCAGGCACCCGGGCGGCCGTCCGCGGGCGGATCAACGCCGACCTCCGCCTCGGGTTATCGGCCACCGCGGACGCGTGGGTGGCCGCCGACGAAGCGGTCCCGTCTCCCATGGGGGTCCCGCCCGAGCGTGCGGTGGTCGGCTCCATCACCTCGACGGCGATCGGTCCGGACCGCGTTCAGGTCCGGATTCCACTGAGCTATCGCGCCCCCTTCCGGGTCGACGAATCGGAGCTCGAAGTGGTCGTGCGCTTCTACCGCGCGGCGGCGGACCCCAACTGGATCCGCTACGGTGCAACGGGTGGGGTCCTGCAACGGGTGCAGTGGTCACAGGCGGCGTCCGACGAAGTCGAGCTGCGCTTCACCCTCGATCGGTCCGTCTGGGGCTACCGCTCGCGCTGGCAGGGCGACGATTTGCTGCTGGAGCTTCGCGGCAAGCCGGAGATCGATCGCCGGAATCCGGCCCGCGGGCGGCTCATCGTGGTGGATCCCGGGCACCCCCCTGGGGGTGCCATCGGGCCGGGCGGCCTCTCCGAGGCCGTCGCCAACCTTGACATCGCGTTCAGGCTGCGTGACCTGCTGCACGAAGCGGGGGCCCGGGTCGTGCTGACCCGCTCCGATAGCGCCGCCGTCGACCTGTGGCCCCGGGTCCGGCTGGCGGACAGTCTGGATGCGGACCTGCTGGTCTCCATTCACAACAACGCCCTCCCCGATGGCGTGAACCCTTTCCGCAACAGCGGCGCCAGCGTGTTTTACTTCCACCCCCGCAGCGTCGCCTTGGCGCGGGAGGTCCAGCAACAGTTGGTCGCTCGACTGGGGGTCCGTGACCTTGGCATCGCGCGAGGCGATCTGGCGCTGCTCCGGGGTACCTGGATGCCCGCGGTGTTGACTGAAGGGCTCTTCATGATGCTTCCGTCCCATGAGGCGGCGCTGAGAACCCCCGCCGGGCAGGAGGCCTACGCCCGGGCCGTGTCCGACGGTATCGTTCGCTTTCTGGCCACCCAGGCCGGTAGAGAGGTCCCCTGAACACTGTGGAGAAGTACCCTGGAGGTTCGTCCTTTAGGATGATGTCACCACGACCGGCTACGCTCGTCCTGCTCGGCGTTTGGGTCGCCGGGGCCGTTCCGACTTCGGCAGCGGCGCAAACGCAGGCGCAGCGTACCCTGATCGAGGCCTTCCGGGATTCCCTGGAGATGGCGGCCGACTCGAACGGCCTGAGCCGGCTGGAAGCCGGGGTGGTTCGCATGGTGCGGGCCCGTCCGGGCGATCCGGTCATTCACCTCCGACTGGGCTTTCTGGCGCTGCGGCTTGGCGAGTTGGGGCGGCCTCGTGGTTACGAGGACGCTGCGGCGGAGTTCCAGGCCGTCACCCGGTTCGCGCCGGCCTGGCCGTACGGCTGGTATGGCCTGGGGCTGGCGGAGTACTCGCTCGCGCGTTCCGGGATGGGTGGGCAGGGCGGCGACGCCGCCAATCCCGCGGGCGGGTACAACCGCGCCGTCGCCGCGTTTGCCCGATCCGCGGGGTCCGACCACAGCTTTGCCGAAACGCTGGTCGAGCAGGCGTTCAACGGCCGGCTGCAGCGGCAGCCCTCCCGGTCCACGGTGGCGCTCGAGGCACTGCGCACGGCGGCTTCCGCGGCCCGGAGCCCTTCGTTGCTGCACGGCCTCGGCACCGTGGAGCGCGAGTTCGGTGACCCCGAGGAGGCGCTCAAGGCGTTCGACACCCTGCTCAGCTTGGCGGGCCGGAGTCGCGGTGTGCCGCTGCTGGAGGTGGCCCGCACCCGCTTCCTGCTCGGGAGGGCGGACGGCGCGGCGGCGTACTATGCCGGGGCCGCTTTTGACGACAGCGCAACGGTGGGCGGGTACCGGGTCGATCTCGCCGCCATCGCCTCCCCCAAGGAACTGACCGCGTTCGATGGGACGCGCGGCTCCCAACGGGTGGAGTTCCTTCGCCGCTTTTGGGGGTCGCGCGATGACGCGGAGTTTCGCCAGGCAGGCGACCGCGTCAAGGAGCACTACCGCCGGCTCTATGTCGCGCGCCGGACCTTTCCCGGCTTTGTCCCAACCCGGTGGCGGGACCTGGGCCGGCGCATCGCGATCGCGGACATGGTGGACCACCGAGGGGTGATCTACCTCCGGCACGGCGACCCGGATGATCGGGTCTCCATGGCGACCCTGGGGTTCGAGCCCAACGAGTCCTGGCGCTACGCCCGCGCCGAGGGTGACATGGTGGTGCACTTCGTGGCCCGCCGCGCCGCCGACGATTTCAGTCTGGTGGAGAGCCTGTTCGATGTGGTCGATCCGCGCGCCTCGGCGTCGACGGCGGTGGATCCTTCGTCGCGGACGGGCGACGAGCAGCTGCTGCGCTCCAGGGAGCCCCTCTCGCCGTTTTACCGCGCCGGGCGTGGCGCGCCGGATCGGGAGCTGGCCTTCCGCGTCGCGGAGCGGGCCATGAGCCGTACCAGCGCGTTGAGGGCGACCTCTACGGACAGCCACCGGAGGCGCTATCCCGTCCCGCTGGATGCCAGCGCGGACCTGGTGTTGCTGGGCGCGGCGACCGGCGGGGGGGTTGCCCGCATCGCGCTCGCGGTGCCTTTCGCCGCGACGGGAACCGCCTGGCTGGGCGAAGGACTCACCTTCCCGTTGCGGGTTCGCGTCGTGGCGATCGACACCTCGGACCAGACCCGGGTCTCGGTCGACTCGACCATTCGCGCGCGGGCGGTCATGTATCGCGGCGAACGCTGGCTGGCCGGCGATCTGAGTCTCCCGCTCCCGGCCGGCGTGCTGCGGGTGCGCCTGGCGGTTGAGGAAGAGGATCAGGAAGGGACGGTGCTCCCCTTCCGTACCCTGGAGGTGCCATCCACGCCCGACTCCCTCTCGCTCAGCGAGCTCGCGGTCGGGGTGGCGGAGAGCCCCTGGCGGGTGGAAACGGAGTTCGGGCCCGTGGCGCTCAATCCTCTCGAACTGATCGGCCGCGAGCGCCAGGGCGAGATCGCCTTCGAGGCGCGGGGCCGTGCCGGGACCATCCTCACCTGTCAGGTCACCGTCATCCGCACCGACGAGCCAGGCGTCGCTTACAACGACACCTGGCGGGAGGCCATGAGCAACGGGAAGCGACTGATCCGGCGTCGACTGGAGACGCAGCGGTTGCAGCCGGGCACCTATCGCGTCGAGATCACGGTCGCCGACGGCCAGGGCAGCCTTTCCAGACGTTGGCAGGAGTTCCGGATCGGGCCCTGATGGGCCCGAAGGCGCCGTGATCGGGGTGGGTCCCTTGCGTCACAGGTCCAGACACAGGGTTGTGACATGTTTGTGATGTGAATACCGGTTGATGCCGCAATTGGTGCGTTTCCCCGCGTATTGCTTCCGCTGTCCCAGTGACCTAGCTTGACCCTTCGCCGCGTGGGGAGTCGCCTCCGGCTTCAGCCGGACCCCCGACCCACCTCGCGGCATCGCTGTCTCTGTTCGCATGCATCCACTACCCGGCATTCCGAAGGGGTCTGTCATGGCAGCTGCTCGCGCGCGCAGCCCGTTGCGTTTGTCGCCCAATGCGGTGACCGTCCTGGAGAAGCGGTATCTGATCAAGGACGACAAGGGCACGCCGGTCGAGGAGTCTGCGGACCTCTTCTGGCGCGTGGCGCGAACGATGGCCGAGCCGGACCGGGGCTACGGCGCGTCTGAGGGCGCGGTGGAGGCGCTGGCCGAAGCGTTCTATGACGTCATGGCCCGGCGGTTGTTCATGCCGAACTCGCCCACGCTGATGAACGCCGGGCGGCCGCTGGGGCAGTTGTCCGCCTGCTTCGTGCTGCCGATCGAAGACACCCTTTCCAACACGCGGAGCGGGATCTACGACACCCTGCGGGCCATGGCCTTGGTGCACCAGTCCGGCGGCGGCACCGGCTTTTCCTTCTCGGCGCTCCGGCCCAAGAACGATATCGTGCGCAGCACCATGGGCGTCGCCTCCGGGCCCGTGTCGTTCATGTCGCTGTACGACGCCTCGACCGACGTCGTCAAGCAGGGCGGCACCCGGCGCGGGGCCAACATGGGCATCCTGCGGGTGGACCATCCCGACATTCTCGAGTTCATCGCCTGCAAGGACGACACGACCAAGATCACCAACTTCAATATCTCGGTCGCGGTCACCGACGCCTTCATGCAGGCGCTCGCGGTCGATGCCGAGTACGAGCTGGTCCACCCGGCCACCCGGGCCGTGGTCGGCAGGCTGCGCGCGGCCGAAGTGTGGCGGCGCATCATCCACGGCGCCTGGAAGACCGGCGAGCCGGGCGTCTTCTTCATCGACCGGGCCAACCAGTACAACCCGGTGCCCCACCTCGGCGCCTACGAGGCCACCAACCCCTGCGGCGAACAACCGCTGCTTCCCTACGACGTCTGCAATCTCGGCTCGATCAACCTCGGCGAGTTCGTGCTCAACGGTCAGGTCGACTGGGCCCACCTGCGGCGGGTGGTGCATCTCTGCACCCACTTCCTCGAGAATGTGATCGACGCCAACCACTATCCGCTGGAGCAGATTACCGATCTGGCGCAGCGGATCCGGCGGATCGGCCTTGGCGTCATGGGACTGGCCGACCTGTTCATCCGGCTCGGCATTCCCTATGACAGCGCCGAGGCCGTGGCCCTGGGTGAGCGGATCCAGCAGTTCGTCGATGACGAGGCCAAGAACGAGTCGGAGCGGCTGGCCGAGATCCGGGGGGTCTTCCCGGAGTGGGAACGCAGCATCTGGGGACCGGACGACAGCGCCGCGCGCGATGCCGCGGGCCGGCGGGTCCGGCCGATGCGGCGGCTGCGTAACTGCAACGTGACGACGGTGGCTCCCACCGGCACCATCTCCATCATCGCAGGGTGCAGCTCGGGCATCGAACCGCTCTTCGCGGTCGCCTTCATGCGCAACCAGGCCGGCGTGCTCATGCCGGACGTCAACGAGGACTTCGTCCGCCTCGCGAAATCGGAGGGATGGCACTCTGAGGAGCTGATGCGGCGGATCGCCGAGGCCGGCCACGCCCACTTCGATGAGGTGCCGGCCAAGTGGCAGCGGGTCTTCGTGACCGCCAATGAGATCGGCCCGGAGTGGCATGTGCGGATGCAGGCCGCCTTCCAGACCGCCAACGATTCGGCCATTTCCAAGACCGTCAACTTCGCGAGGGACGCCACGGAACAGCAGGTGGACCGGATTTACCGTCTCGCCTACGAGCTGGGCTGCAAGGGCGTCACCGTCTACCGCGACGGAAGCCGCGATATGCAGGTGCTGTCGACCGGGTCCACGGCCAGGAAGGTCCAGGAGGATGCGGCGAAAAGCGGCAAGGCCGAGTTGCGGCAGGACCTGTCGATGATCGTCACCGCGGAGCACCCGGCGGCCACCGCGGCACAGGCCCTGGGGGTGCCGACCCCGCCCCGCGGCGCCAGCGCCGACCTGCACGGCGAGCTGGCCGAGTTCCGGACCGAGAACGAGCGCCTCCGCAGGTTGGTGCACGAGCTCGAATCGGAAAACCTCCAGCGGCGGCAGAAGCGCTCCCGTCCCGAGCTGCTGCGCGGCGCCACCCGCCGGATGGATACGCCGCTCGGCACCCTGTACGTCACGATCACCGAGGACGACAAGGGACAGCCCTTCGAGGTCTTCATGAGCCTCGGCAAGGCGGGCGGCGCCCTGATGGCGGACGTCGAGGCGCTGGGTCGGCTGATCTCCCTGGCGCTGCGGTCGGGGATCCCCATCAAGGAGATCCACCGCCAGCTCCGCGGCATCAGCTCCGACCGGGTCATCGGGCTCGGCCCCAACAAGATCATGTCGGTGCCCGACGCCGTCGGGATTGCCCTCGAGCGCTGGATGCAGGAGAAACAGGGGATCCAGCAGGAGTTGCTGCCCGGCTCGGCGGAAGGCCAGCCGGTCGCCGAACCCGTCCTGGTCACTCGTGGCGCCGAGCAGATGCTGTTCGGCGGCATGCAGGAGACCCTGGCCGGCGCGTGTCCCGACTGCGGCTCGCAGCTGGAGTTCGCGGAGGGTTGCGTGAAGTGCCACGTGTGCGGCTATTCCGAGTGCGGATAGGTCGCCGGTCTTCCGGCACCCGGGGTGCCGGTTGATCGCGAGACGACGCCCGCGGACATGACATCCGCGGGCGTCGTGGTCTTTCGCCCTCCGATCGCTTTGCCCTGAAACAACTTGGCCCCCGCAACGGAACGGGGGCCAGGAGTGACTGTGGGGGAGACTGTGGGACTTCACCCCGCCTTCGCCTCCAGCAGCACCCGCGCCAGGGTGGTCGCGTTCTCCCCGTGGTCCCGCTGCTTGGCATACCGCCGGGTCATGCCAGCCGTGCGGTGCCGCATGGTCCCCTGCACGCTCGCCTCGGACCGGCCCGCCTCGACCAGGAGTTGCGCGGTCAGGTGCCGGAGGTCGTGGACCCGGAGGGTCGGGTCGGCCCCGACGGCCCGGAGGGCCTTCTTCCACGCCCGCCGGACCGCCGTCTCCGTCACGGGGCAGGGGACCGCCCGGACGATCCAGGCCCACAGGGCCGGATCCACTCGGAGCACCGCCGCAGCGCCGGCTGTCTTGGTGCCGGGGACGGACACGGAGCTGGTGATCGGGTGCAGGTGCTCGGGCCGGAGCCTGAGGTATTCGCCGAGCCGGAGCCCCAGGGCCACGATCGCGACGAACGCGGCCCGTAGGTGCTCTGGCGCCGCCTGAGCGGCCTTCCAGAACGTCCCGGCGTCCAGGTCCGGCACCCGTTCAGCCTCCGGCTTGACCGGGAGCAGCTTGAGGATGGCCCGGCGGAGGGGGTGAAAGGTGTCGCCGAGGGCCACGGTCAAGAACCGGGAGACGCCCCGCCTCAGGTGATTCCAGTCCGCCGCCGAGCCTGGCCAGGACTGCGCCAGCTTCGCCCAGTCGATCGACTCGAGCCCGGACACCGCGGCGTCGGCCCTGAGCACCCCGACCCGCCGGAGCTTGTCCCAGGAGTTGCCGTAGCGCCGCATGGTTGGTGTGCGCGCCGCGGCCGGGCCCAGCCACGCCTCCACCGCTGGCCAGAGCGGCGTGTTGTCGGCCGCCAGCAGGCTGTCTAGGACCTCCCGGCGGTCCGCGTCGAGCACCTGAGCGATGGTGATGTTGCGCGCCTTGAGGGCCGTAAGCAGGTCCAGCCGCCCCCGTTCGGCCAGCCGGTCGAGGCAAGCCACCACGTTCCGGTACGCGGCTTTCGTGGTGGCTCCGCTCGCCAGCGCCAGGCGGCCCACTGGCGCGGGGTAGACGCGGTCCAGGCGATAGGAGCCGTTGACGGAAACCTTGTGCATCACCCCTCCCGCTGGCGAGAGCGGCCAGTGATCGGAGCAATCTCCTGGGCCGGTCGGCCGTCGATCGTCTCCCAGCGCTCGTTCTTGAACTGGTGAGTGCCGAACCCGAACTCAACGAACTCCTTGAGCAAGCTGAGGATTTCCGCATCCGGATGTTCCATCTCGCCACACGTCTCGAGGTTCCACCTCGCCTCCTCGAAGACGGCCAGGTGGGCCAGCACGGCCGCGTCGGGGTGGGCGACCAGGTTGGCGGCCAGAACGTACGCGCTGTACCGCTGGTCGGGGATTCCCCCCGGGCCCTGCTCCACCACCTCGCGGGCCAGCTTGCGGATCTCAGAGAGGTGATCCATGACGAGGGCTTCGTCGTTGATGGGCGAGCCGGTGGGGGATGCTTTCGACTCCGCCGCCGCCGTCTCTGACTCGGCCCGTGGCTCGCTCTCGCGCGCGTCACATACTTCCGAGAGCGCATCGCTCATCCCGCGCGCACCGTCGCTCAGGGCCTCCGAGGCTCGCCAGGCGTCCTCGACCTCGGGATGTCCGACCACCAGCCCATGCAGGGCCTCCGACAGGACCCTCGCCGAGCCCGCCAACCGCTCCGCCCGGATCCAGTAGTCGCGGTGAAACTTCATGAGGCCCCTCCTCTCTCGAGCACAGCGGCGGGGTCGAGCTCGCTGGCCAGGGCCGCAGCCTGTTCTGCGAGGGAGGCGATCGCTCGCGCGGCGGCGGCATCCACGCCCCCCCATCGGGGCTCGTTCAAATGGCCCTCGTAGCCACTCCCACCATTCGCCCGGTCGGCGAAGGTCTCGTGGAGGAAGTAGAGCCCTGCCCAGAGCCGCCCCGCCCGCTCCTGAAGGTCACTCAGCCTGATCCGAGCGTCTTGGTCCGCGACCGCCGCCGCTGCGTTCGGCGTTGCGGTCGCGGCGCCTGCCGTGTTTGTCATCGCTCCGTCTCCTTGCGGCCTCGGCCGCGGTGAAGGGTGACGGACAGATAGTATACGCTTATCCGTAGTTGCGCAACGCTCCGCTTTTCCGTATCATGTCCACTTATGACGCCCGCCCGATTTCGCCTCAAGGAGCTCCGGGAAGCACGCGGCCTGACTCAGGCCGCCTTAGCTAAGATCGTGGGGGTCCGTCAAGCCACCATCAACGACATCGAGAACGGGCACAGCCGCGCCGACACCCTCGACCTGATCGACCGTCTTTGCGGGGCCCTTGATTGCGAGCCTGGCGACCTCATTGTCCGCCAGCGGAGGGCGGGGAAGGCGAAGAAGTAGCCCGCCGGTCGTTCACCAGGATGGCGCTTCCCGGCGGGACTCCAGCCAGGCCCGCACATCCGCCTCGTACCATCGGACGGTCGAATGGCCCAACGTGAGCTTGTGCGGCACGTTCCGCCGAACCCACGCCGCCGACACATCGCCGCCGATCAGCTCGGCCACCTGGCCGGCCGTGAGCAGCCGCCCGCGGTTGGGCGGGGGCCCGGGTGCCGAGAAGGGGATCGCGTGCGTCGTCATCGCGGCGCGGGGGCCGGTCCCTTCAGGACTTTGCAGACCTCTGCAAACGCCGGCGCCGGCAGCTGTCCGGCCCGATAGCGGGCCGACCGGAGGTAGCGGAAGGCGAGCACCGCGGCCGCCCGGGCGTGCTCCGTCGAACCGGGGAGCTGGCCGGGGATCACCAGCTGCAGCTCGGCCGCCCGCTCCGCATCCTTCCGCCGATCGGCCGGAAGCAACCGGACCTCGACGCCGGCCTGGGCGCAGGCGAGCCGAAGCACCCCGACCGCCTGGTGATGCAGTGCCAAGCCCTCGGCGATCGCCGCGGCGGGATCCCGGCCCCGCTGGTTTCGCCGGTACGTCCCCGCCCGGGCGGGCCGCTCGATCACCACGAGGCGGACCTGGTGCTTGCGGCACGTCTCCCGGGCCGTGATCCAAAGCGCCTCGAGCCGCTTCTCCACCGGCGCCTCCGGTTGCGTGTGGACCGTCCAGAGCGCGCGGCAAAGAGCACCGTACCCCTGCACACTCGCCGGCCGGCGGCCTGGCAGCGGCCCCCAGAGGCTCAGGCCAAGGTGCGCCAGGCCGGGGTCGATCGCGAGCAGGGAGCCGGGGCTGACGTCCATCACTTCACCAGGCCCAGGAGGTCCCGCGGGTCCTTGCTCGCGGCGCGGTCAAGGGCTGCGGCCTTCCGCCGGGCCCTGGTCCGGTCCACTGCCTGGTCGCCGCGCGTGATCGACCATTGCAGCCGGCGCCGATCCACGGGTGAGAGTCCGTAGCGTTGTTCACAGAGTCGGATTTCCCGGGCCAGTTCGACCGCCGTCCTGCTGCCCGGATCAGCCCAAAACCGGTTATACAGCTCCGCAAGAATGTGGAGCCCGCCCAGATCGGCCTTGAGGAACTCGCCGGACATCGGGCTCCGCCACAGTGCAGTCCACCAGGCCCGGGTTTTAGGGTGCCAACCGCCTTCCCGGCCCGGGAGTCGAGGCACCTTGCGCCGGCGCGACTGCGCTTCGGTTGGGAGGTACGACGCGGTCGCCACCCGGTTTCGGCGGGAGAGGAAGTGAGGATCCTTCGGAACCCGAGGCATCAGGGGACCCCCCCGGGGTTTGCGGAACCGTACGCACAAAAATCCTCAGGCGCGGCCGGTCTGCGGGGCACCCCCCCTCGACGAATTCGGTTTCTCACTCGCCCTCCTGGAGGGCCAGCCGTTCGTCCGCCTCGTACCGACCACCGTCCTCTGGTGCACGGCAGGGAGTGCAGTGCGAGTGCACCCCTTTAAAAGGGGTGTGCACTCTTGCACTCTGGGCACCTACACTGCTTGCACTGCCATTGCACTGGCCTTGCACTCTTGCACAGCCGTGGAGGGTGATGCGGTACCCGGACCCGTAAGTCTCGACCAGGCCAAGAGTTTCAAGCCGCCGCTTCGCGAGGTGGTAGGTTCGCACCGGCACTGCACTCGTCTCCTTCCAGACCGTGGAGCTGACGCTTTCGCCACCTGGCGAAGTCAACCGAGTGCAAGCACTCAGGACCTCCAGCTCCCGCGGGGTCAGTTTGTCCGACTCGCCCTCGGGTCCGGACATCACAACGCACGATTCCCCAACGGGTTGGAGGCTGAAGGGGACTGGGTCGAAGAGCGGCCCGTCGTTCATTTTCGTACACCGCAGCTCTCTCGCCCCATCCTCGTATCGGACATGCGCCATCATCTGCATCGAGGCTCGCCAGTTCGTCGAGCCCCGCTCCATCTCGTCCCCTTTCCGGCTGTGGTGGATCAGGAGCACGGCGGCGCCGGTGTCGCGTCGGAGGAGGTCCACCGCCGCGATCACCTTCGAGGAGTCCGCCGTGGTGTTCTCGTCGCCTCCTGGCATGCACCGGGCGAGCGTGTCGAGAATGATCAGCGCCGGCGGTTCGTCGGGAGTTGCGGCGACGGCCAGCGTCTCGTCCCGGAGCTGGACTGGATCTGGTGAGCCCATGAGCTGCGGGGCCTCGCCGACGAAGAAAATCGGGGGATCCCGCGTCAGCCCCTCGACCAAGGGATTGGCGTCCATCCAGCTCCGCACCCGGCGCTTGAGGCTCGTGAGGCCCTCGGCCGCCACGTAGACCACTGTCCCCGAGAGCACCGTCCGGCCGAACCACGGCATGTCGGCTGCGACACTCATAGCCAGGGACAGCGCGACGAAGGTCTTCCCGTCGCCTGGTGCCCCGTAGAGCATCGCGGCTGCGCCGGCTGGCAGAAACCCGTCGACCAGCCACAACGGGTCCGGCAACGCGAGCACCTGACGCATGGTGAGCAGGTTGAATCGCCGCGTCCCCGGGCTGCCGGTCCCTTGATCCTGGTCATTGAGTGCGTCGGCCAGGGCGTCGGCGACCGGCACGACCGCCGTCATGTCCGGCTTGTGGGCTCGGCGGCGATCGCGCGCAAGAGTCCGTCCACCACCGCCCGCAGCGCGAGCCACTCCGCACGCGGAAGCGTGAAACCGGCGGCCGTCGGGATCCACGCCGCGGGGTCGCTGGGGTCGCTCCCGGGAGAGCGGCGATACAGGCGCGCGTCGATCACGTCCCGTTCCTGGCCCACCAGGGAGACGGCGAGCCGGACCTCTGGCGATCGATCCACGTAGTACCCGAGCGCCGGGCTCTCCCGCGGCGTGAGCGGGGCGAATAGGTCCTGGGGGATCGTGCGGCGCTTCATGGTTGCCCCACCATGGCGGCCAACCGGCCGAGCTGGTATCGCAACGGGGCGAGCTGGCCCCCGATGACGTCGGCATGGCCGACGATGAGTTCCATGGCCGCCAGCGCCTCTGGAAGCCGATTCCGTGGGAGCCGCCCGCCGGCGACGTCCGCGGCGAGCGCCCGCAGGCGTGCGGCCTCGGCGTCCAGGCTACTCGCGTTCTGCCGGAGCGCGGTCACAAGGAACCCGGTGTCCACTTCATGGCCTCCGGTGGACCATGACCTTCACGTTGTCGCCATAGCGTTCCCGGGCCTGCTCCACCGCGCCGAGAACGACCCGTTGCACCCGGGGATTGGTGGCGTCGAACCCCGCGCCCTCGAAGTGGACGTGGATTTCCGCCGCGGGCTGGGCCTGCGCGGCCGTGGACGTATCGGGCCCACCGGTGCCGAGTCCCGCGCCGCCCGAGGCGCCGGATCCACCGCCGCCCGTCGCCGCGAGCGCACCCCAGGCGCCGGCGGCCGTCCCGTGCAGCGCGGCCGCATCGAGAAACAGCTTGGCGGATCCGACGTTGCCCAGGCCGTACGACGCGGCGGCGCGCGCCAGATTCTCCACCACCGCCGCCAGGTTCTCCTTGACCTTGTGCTTGGCCAGCTCTGCGAGCCCCCTGAACCCCCCGTCAGCCCACGCCTGGCCCAGCTCGAAGAAGAGGCCGTGCTTCTTCTTGACCTCCTCCTCGATCAGCTTCACCCCCTCCAGCCAGGGACTGAAGGCCGCCTCGGCCTGTCTCTCCGCCTCTGGGACAACGTCCGGGGCGGGCGCCAGGGGACGTCGCGCATCGGTCAGCCCGGGGCCCGCCATCTTCGGCGGGAGGTTGAACAGGTTGGCCGCTTTGACCTTCTCGAGCAGCGCCTGGGTTTCGGCCCGGTGAATCGCGGTCCCGGCGAACGCCGTCTCGGCAAGCTGCTTCTCGATCTCGTCCAGCCGGAGCAGGTCGGCCGCCGTGGCCCGGCCCGTCTCGGCCAACTGAATGAGCGCGTTGATCTCGGCCGAGAGCGAATCGGCGCGCTGCTTCGGGTCATCGTCGTCGCCTGGCGGGGGCGGGGGAGGGATCCGTGCCCGCCGCGCCTGCTCCTCCCGAATCGCGTTTTCTTCGTTGAGCAGCTGGTTGAGGTTGGCTTGGAGCCCGGCGATTGTCTTCTTGTTCTCCACCTCCTTCGCGAAATCCCGGTCCCGGCCACGACCGAACTGCACCGCCTTCGCCTCGGCCAGCGCGGCCTCGACAATCGCTTTCCGGCGGGCGATCGCCGCCGCTTCCCGCTCCAGGTCCTCCTTCTTCGCTTCGGTCAGCGCGTCCCGGTAGATGTCCAGCGCCTTCGCCGCGTCTTCCGCCGCCTGGCGCGCCGCGTCTCCCATCCGGTAGAAGGCATCGGTGAGCGCCGCGATACCGAGCACCAGCCAGCCCTTGGGCCCGATCAGGGCCAGCCCCGATCGCATCACGGCCAGGAAACCCCGAGCGGCCGTGGTGGCCGTCACCAGCGCAGTGGCCAGTCGCGCCACCCCCGCCACCGCCCCCGCCACCAGTAGCGCCTTCCCGAAGGCCACCATCAGGTCCAGCAGCTCGCGGGCATGATCGGTCAGGCTGATAATGGCCCCGGTCAGCCGGTCGAAGATGCTCCGGCCCCGCGAGGCATCTAGGAGGACGCGACCGAATTCCTCCTTGAACTCGCCCCACGCCCTGGACAGCGTCTGCGTCGCCGTCGTGTTCTCTTTGGCGGCCCCACGGGTGCGCTCGGTGAGGATGCGCATCGCCTCGCCCGCGTCCTTGACGTTGATCCCGTACCGCTTGAGCGCCCCGGTGTCGCCCTGCAGCACCCGGCCCACCAGCTTGGCCGCCGTCGCCCAATCCATCTGGAACGAGGCCGCCATATCGGCCACCAGGCCAACGTTCTGGATCGACGTTGCGTAATCGCCGGTGACCAGGATCAGCCGCGAGATGATGTCGTTGACTTCGCCGCCGGTGAGCCGGTGGGTGTCCCAGAGCGCGCGCGCCGTGCGGCGGATCTCGCGCTCGACCATGCGGTAGTTGACGCCGACGTTGGCGAGCTGGTTGGCGAGGTTCCGGTTGCTCCGCTCCTGCTCCTCAGCGCTCCGGATCAGGTCGCGGCCGAAACTGATCAGTCGGCGCAGCGCAAAGAACGAGGCCAGCGCCGCCCCCGCCTTGACAATGCCCCCCTTGATCCGCTCCCAGGCCGACGCGCCCTCGTCCCCGGTGCGTTTGAGCGTTCGGGCCAGCTTCTTGTATTCGGTGTCGGTAAGGGTGCCGGCCTTCCGGGCGTCTTCCATCAGCTTGAGGACGCCGGTGTTGAACGCCTGGGCCGCCAGGGCCGTCTGTTTCTTGAACTCCTCCGGCTTGATCAGCCCCTTGGCCAGGTCGACCTTCAGGTCCGCCTGGCGTTTGGCGAAGGCGGCCCGCAGCTCCTTGACGAAGACGGTCCCGGCCTTCTTGCCGGACTCCCGCATGGAGCCGGCGAGCTGCCCTTCGGCTTTCTTGGCCGCGTCCCGGTCGAAGATGACCCGGACCCACCGGCGAATCAGGCCGTCCGCCATTCTAGAGTTTCACCCGCCGGGCGGTCAGTCGGGCCGGCGCCACAGCACGGCCAGGAGCTGGCCCGCGCTCGAGGTGCCGCCGGTGTTGTCGATGACGCCGGGCGAGGCGATCGAGTACTCCGCGAAGTCGTCCGCGCGCGTCTGGAGGTCCGCGCTGTGCCGGATCACGGCCAGCAGCTCGCAGCCCCCGTCGATGCCGGGCACCGGATGCGGGCCCGCGGCGCCGCCGGCGATCGACGTGCAGGCGACGACGTCGCCGCCGAGAATGGTTGACATCGGTCACGCCTCCGGGGCAAGAAGGAAGAAGGGCGGGAGCGGGGGCCTGGGAGCTTTCCCCGTCGGCCTGGCCGGCCGACCGCAGACCTCGCGGCGCTGCACGCTCCGCACCCTCCCAATAGTCAGCGTGCCCGCTCGGCGTCGCGGCGATCGGCCTCGACGGCCTCGGCGCCGTGGTGGTATTCGACGTTCGCCGCGGCACGCCCCTCCTGTGCAGCCAGCCGCAAGCGTAGGGCGTCAGCCATGGCACGCTCCAGGTCCTCGCGAAGGCGGTCCTCCACGCGGATGGCGTCCTCGGCCGCGGCCGTGAGCCGCAGGACGTCGCCACGATTCGGCGGGGGCTGCTGGCGGCTCGGTCCGAGGTGGACGTGTCGGGCGCCGCCGGCCAGCACGAACGCGCCCCAGCCGGTCAGCGCATCCAGCGCGAGCACGGCGCGCAGGGTAGCGTCCAGACCATCCCCGTACGCGACCCTGCACACGGCGACCGCCTCGTCCGCCGCCTGTATCTCGCGCCCGGGAGGAGGTGGGGGCGGCCGCAGGCCCGCAGTGCCGAAAATGTTCATGAAAGTCTTGGCGATCTGCTGGTCCCTCGCGTCCGGACCCGCGGCGAGGTTTCCGTGTGCGTCGCGCGGCATCCCCAGCGCAGCCTCCCGGATGAGCGCCAGCTGTTCCGAGGTATCGATGGGCCGTCGCGTTTCCATGAACGCCCGCGCCCGCTCGAGGGCACTGCTGCCGTTGCTGCTCATGATGCCGCCCTCCACGGTGAGAATCGCGCGACCCGATCGACCCGCCGGCGCACGTCTCGCCAGTCGCGGGGCGGCGCCACGTCGCGCACCATACCAGCCTTGAACGTGAGGCCATTGTCGAGCTGGATGATCTGGTGTCCGGACTTCCAGACCACGGGGCAGCGGTCGAGGTTCCACCGCGACCCGATGCCAGCCAGGTAGCAGGCTTCGGCCCACGCCTTCGAGAACCCTTCAGCTCTCGCCTCAAGCAGCTCCTCCTCCATGTCGCCCCGCGCCAGGTCCAGCACGTGGCAGACCTCGTGGAGGGCGACGGCCACCATGGAGCGGGCCGTCGTTCCGGACAGATCCCATGCAACGTTTGCCACCAGCGGCTCAGTGCGTCGGACGAGCCCGGCGTGCCCGCCGATGCTGGCCGCCTTGCAGAGGTTCAAACGGGGCGTCACCTCGCCGTTGCCGGCGATCGCGTCCGCCAGGTCCGCGCCGAACTCGGCCGCGCGGACCAGCTCGGGGGGGACCGTATCAACCATCGCGCGCTACCTCCTCAGCGTGGGCGGTTAGGCGGGCCAGCTCGATCAGCTTCTCGCGCGCCCAGGTGCTGGCTGGCAGGCCGGCCCGCTGGGCGGCCCGTTCGACCAGGGCGCGCTGCCAAGGGCGAAGCCCGATGGACCACGGGCGCTGCGGGTCGCGTTGCGTGCTGGACATCGTGCGGCCATCATACGGCCATGGGATTGGCAAAAAAGCCCCGAATTTCCGCGCCGCTCTGCCGCGCCTGCGAGGCCACGGTCCGCCACTTCGGCGCGGTTCAGGCCGCCCAGCAGGAGTTGTTGGCTTCTCCTCCGGAGCTCCTCGAACAGGTCCGAGCGGCGGCGGGGTGGGACACCTTGCGCGGGCGGGGCGGCCGGCGCCGGCGAATCGAGGGCCTACTACGGGAAGGCGGCAACGGGAAGCGTCGCGGCCATCCGGCCCTCACCCTCGCCGACTGGCGCGTTGCCGCGCTGGCAGTTGCCCTCCACCTGGTCATCGAGCACTGGCGGGAATGTCCGGACGCCATTCGTGGTGGGCCCTACGGTGCGCTCGCCCCACACGTTCAGAGCCTGCCGTCCTGGCTTCAAGAGGTCTGGCGCCGGGCCAGGCGTGCGCTGGCCGCGGACGACCACACGCGGTTTCTGGCCCGCAAGAACATCGCCGTCGAGGACTCCGTGGCGGCTCTGCTCGGCATCTCCCGGCGCAGCGTCCAGCGCCGGTTCACCGCGTTCATGGGGGCCCGCAATGGCACGCGAGCAACGACTGCTGATCGCCCCTGACGACATTCGGGGGATCGCGATTGAATGCATCAAGTGTCGGGGCCGATTCGTGGCGAAGGTTGGACCGACAACCAGCTACCGAACTCCCGAGCGGTGCCCTCAGTGTGGCGAGGAGTGGCTCCCCTTCACCGGGACGGAGCAGGATCTTGTTCGGTCTTTCGTGTCTGCCCTTAGAGCCCTCAGCAGGACGGACGATCAGGGGGCGTACAGAGTGCTGATCGAACTCGATGGCTAGGTGGTCCCCAGTTGCCACCCCGGGGAAGTCCCGGGGTTCACCGGCTCAGGGAGTCGAGTCAGGTCCGAGGCGCCCCCGTCGCCGCGGGCGAAGGTAGCCCCCCCCCCCACGGTGGGACAGACTGTGGGACTTCCCCTCAAAACCGCTTGTTCAGCACGGCACCACTCACCCCGGCTTGTTCCATGACTTCTACAAGCCGCAACGACTTAGCCCGAACGGTGCCGAGCCGTGCCGAGCGGTCAGCGTTCATGACATCCGCGGGCGTCGTGGTCTCCCGCCCAGCGGCCCTACCTTCGGTGGGGGTTCGTTGCCATACTTCCTCCCGTAGTCCATGCGGCAACCGGTCATTTTCCACCACGACGAGGGCCCTGTGTCCGACGCCCAGCTCAAGCCCATCCCCCCCGAACGGGTCGCCCAGGAGCTTCGCCGAATCTGTTCGCAGCGTGACGCGGGCGAGCTCGACCGCGACGAGTACGAGCATCGCTTCGCCCGCATGGTGAGTGAGTTGCGGGATCGCAAGATCGCCGGGACCCGCGCCGAGATCATGGCCGCCCTCAGCCCCCTCCGAAACGATGGCCTGGTCGACCAGATCGCCTGGGATCGCCTCATCGGCTCGCTGGGACTGGGCTGAGCCCGGGCGGCAGCTCCTCGCCTCCGGCAGCATGATGCCCTCCCCCCGCCGTCCTACACCGACCGTCTGGATCGCCGGCGTCGCCATCGGGTCCTGCCATCCCGTCGTCGTGCAGTCGATGACCAACACCGACACGGCCGACGTGCCCGGGACCATCGCGCAGGCCGCCCGGCTGGCCGAGGCGGGCAGCGAGCTGGTCCGGGTGACCGTCAACAACGACGACGCGGCACGGGCCGTCCCCGCCATCGTGGAGGGGCTGGCCCCGCGGGGGATCGCGGTGCCCATCGTGGGGGACTTTCACTACAACGGGCACCTGCTGCTGACCCGGCACCCGGCCTGCGCGCAGGCCCTGGCCAAGTACAGGATCAATCCGGGCAACGTCGGCGCCCGACGCCATGACGAGCACTTCCGGGCCATCCTCGATGTCGCGCTCCGCTGGGAAAAGCCGATCCGCATCGGCGTGAACTGGGGTTCGCTCGATCAGCGGCTGCTGACCGAGCTGATGGATGCCAACGCGGCCCTTCCCGAGCCCCTGGACGCGCGGGAGGTTACCCTTGAGGCGATGGTACAGAGCGCCCTGCGCTCCGCCGAGTTCGCCGAGGCGTGCGGGATTCCCCACGACGCCATCGTGCTCTCCGCCAAGGTCTCGGCGGTCCAGGATCTGACCGCCGTGTACCGCATGCTCGCCGCCCGCTGCGATTACCCCCTGCATCTGGGTCTCACCGAGGCGGGGTTGGGGATGAAAGGCATCGTCGCCTCCAGCGCCGCCCTGGCGATCCTGCTCCAGGAGGGCATCGGCGACACCATCCGGGTCTCCCTGACCCCAGCGCCCGGCGGCGACCGGACCGAAGAGGTCCGCGTCGCGCAGCAGGTGCTCCAGTCTCTCGGCATCCGGAGCTTCCTGCCCCAGGTAACGGCCTGCCCGGGGTGTGGCCGGACGACGAGCACGTTTTTTCAGGAAATGGCCGATCAGATCCAGACCTACCTGCGGGAGCAAATGCCGATCTGGCGGGAGCGGTATCCGGGGGTGGAGGAGCTGCGCGTGGCCGTGATGGGGTGCGTCGTCAACGGCCCGGGCGAATCGAAGCACGCCCACATCGGGATTTCCCTGCCGGGCACCGCGGAGGAGCCCAGGGCCCCGGTCTTCATCGATGGAGAGCTCAGAATCACCCTCAAGGGCGACGGGCTGGTGCGTGAGTTTCTGACCCTGCTCGCGGACTACGTGGAAGCCCGCTACGGATCCGGCGTCGCAGGAGCGAGACTGTGATCGGCCGCTTGGCGTTGCCGGGTCGCCTTCCGGCCCTTCTGGTGGCGGCCGGGTTGTTTCTGGCCACGGCCGGCCCGGCGTGGGCACAGGCTCCGTCAATCGGTGAGCCGGCACCCGTCGTCGCCCTGCGTGATCTTGACGGGGTCGTGGTCGATCTGGGCGAAATCTACGGGAAGAAGCCGGTGGTCATCCTGTTCTGGGCGACATGGTGCCCGATCTGCGAAAAGCTGATTCCGCAGTTCGACAGCGCGCGCGCGCGCTTCGGAGACCGGGTCGCGCTGTTGGGGGTCAATGTCACGGTGAACCAGGACAAGGAGCGGGTGCGTCGTCACCTGGCGGCCCATCCGGCGCCGTTCCGCACCCTGTGGGACGACCAGGGTGAATCGGTCCGCGCGTTCGATGTGCTGGGGACCTCGGTGGTGGTGATCATCGACGCCGAGGGCCGGCTGGCCTACTCGGGGTACGGTGAGGGACAGGATCTGGTGGGCGAGATCGCCAAGGTGGTCAGGTAGAGGACCATGCAGGGCGATGCGGGCGATGCAAGGCGATGCAGGACGATAAGGGGGGACGATGAAATTGTGGGCGATCGTCATTGTGATCAGCATCACAACCTGGCTGGCCTCGCCGACCCAGGGGTTGGCGCAGGAACCGGTTCGGGGCTACGCCATGGGGGATCCGATGCCGGGCAGCCAGGCTCCGGCATTCGTTTTGCCTTATGTACGAGCCGACGGCCCCGGTCCACCGGAGCAGCCGTTCTCGTTGGCGGCCGAGCTGGGCCGGGTGGTGGTTCTCGCGTTTTGCCCAAGGCCCGCCGATAGTGCAGCGGTGGCGCTTTTGCTGGGTCTGGCCGTCCGACATGACAGCCTGGTGACTGGGGAGGTCATTCTGGCTGCGATTCTCCCGGAGGGCAGCGAGCGGCTGACTGGTCGTTCGGCCGATCTTAGCCTCCCCTACAAGCTGCTCGCCGACTCGCTGGATCGCGTCAGGCGGCGCTACGGGGTTGACCGCCGGGAATTGGCGGTATATGTCGTCGGACCACGGGGGAACGTCGCATGGCGCGAGATGCGGTTTAATCCTTTTCTCCCAATGAGTTATCGGCATCTGGCACAGGCGATTCAGCGGGCGGCTGGAGGGGCTTCCGGCCGGTGATGGAAGTCACAGCGCTGGGGTTGACGAATCGCTAGGTTGGTTAGCAAGCAGAGACAGGTATCGGGGCTGGCACAGGTGGTTGGGTAGGCTTGTTCCCGGTCACTCCCTGGGGAGGTTCCTGGGGCCCGGAACGCGCAAGGTGCGGCACCGAAGCAAGTTGCGCTCTTGACCCCCGGAGGGGCTGAGCAATATCTTTGACCGGCTTTTCTCTGTCCGGCACAGTAATTCGTCTGGGGATCGCGTGCGCAGGCAACGGGATCGGGGGTTGGTGCCCCGTCCCGTTGTAAGGTCGCCGCGCCCCCGGCTCGGCGGTAGGCAGTGGGACACGGCCCTGGCGGCCGATGGACCTGACTTCACAGAGACTCGCTCAATGACGCAGTCAAGATGCAGGAAAACATCGACCACTTAGGGGGAGTAATGAGCAAACTGTACCGTTCCCTGTTGTGGACGGCCGGCCTGGTTGTCGTTGCCGCCGCGTGCGGCGACGAGGTTGTGATCCAGCCGCCTCCACCGCCTCCGCCACCGCCCGAGCAGGCGGTCCGCGCGGTGAGCGTGACGCCCGATGGGGCCTCCATCTCGGCCGGTGCGACGCAGCAGTTCAGCGCTGCGGTCACCTATGATCCGGGCCCGGCGACTCCAACGGTCGCCTGGACCACCACCGCGGCCGCCGCGGTCGGTTCGATCAGCGCAACGGGTCTCTTCACCTCAGTGGCGACTGCCCCGACGACTTCGGTTGGCGTGACTGCGACCGCTACGCTGGGGACCAGCGTCGCCTCCGGCGGCGCGACCTTGAACGTCGTGGCCGCGGCGGTCTGCACGATTCAGGACGTCGAGGTCAATCCCTCGCAGGCCAACATTGTGCTGGGCGAGTCGTTTACGCCCGCCGCGACGGTCAGCGGGACCAACTGCGTCGGCGCCCAGCTGGATGTGACGTGGTCGCTGGCCAGCCCTGCCGGTATCGTGACGGTCAACCAGATCACCGGTGAGATCACCGGCGTCGGCGCCGGCACGGCCGTTGTCCGCGCGACCTCGACCGTGGATCCGACGCAGACAGCGACCGTCTCGGTGACGGTTCGGATCCCCGAGCCCGCCACGGTCTCCATCGAGGACGTGAACTACGTGCCTCCGCCGTGCCCGGCGCCGCCCCCCGGCGGCCCCTGCGGCGTGCCCAGCATCCCGGTCAACCTGAACAACGTGTTCGGGCAGATCGAGATCATCGCGAATGTCAACGCCGGTGAGTTCCAACTCGCCCGGCTCGACGCGAAGATCGGCGGCCAGGTCGTGGCCAGCCAGACCTTCCCTGGGACCTCCGCCCCGGTCGATCCGGAAGCCGGTCCACAGGCTCAGTCGGTCAGTATCACGCTGAGCGTAAACACCCGGCAACTGCGCGACGCGGCGGGTGGGCTCAAGGTCCCCGTGATCTTCAACGGCAACCAGTTTGTGGCGCTCGACTTGTACGTCGTGGATCAGCCGATTCCGCTGGCCTCGAATGCGACGCCGATCGTCATGAACAACCTGGACGCCTTCTTCGTCGTGCCCGGCGTGGACGGCCCGAGCCTGACCCGGACCGCCGACGTGGCGCCTGCACCGGTCATGGTGGGTGCGGTCGAATGGTGGAAGGGCAGCCAGACGGTCTTCGGTACGTTTATCGCCTACTCGAACACCACGCCGTCGGCCTTCGGCTTCTCCGCCAGCACGGTCTGCGGTGGGGCGGGCGCGACGACAATCACCGGAACGCCGACGGGTGGCCTCACCATGACCGCCGTCTTCGGTTGCGCCGGTGTCGAAGGGCAGAATTTCCTGGGGGCGGCCCCGGCGGGTGTTCTGAGCTATGCGCCGGCGGTCACCGGGCCTGACGGGACGCTTCTCGCCACCCCCGGTACCCTGGGCTACACCAACGTTGGCAGCGCCTTCCAGCTTCCGACCGGCCCGATCTCGGCGCCGGCGCTGGAGGATCGCTATAACCCGATCGCGCTGGCCGTGAACCCCAGCGGCTTCATCGACAACGAAGGACCGTCGGTGGACATCGCCAGCTCCACGACCCTGCTCTTCGCCGCCGGTCCGCCGGCGCCGGGCGGCCGGGCGATTGCGTTCAACCCGGTCTTTGACCAGTGGTGGATCGGTGCGGGCTTTGTCTTCGCCGACTGCTCACCCTCCGGGTCGAAGACACCCGATCCCGCGGGCGTGTACACCCCGGGCTGCGGTCTCTCCGGCTACCGCGATGCGGCGGACGGGGGCGTGGGTCTGGCCGGTGGGTTCCCGATCTCGCGGCTGGTCGTGAGCGGCGGTGGGATCGATGCCTGCACCGGCGCCGACGTGGCAAGCGGCGCGGATCTGGCCGAGACGGTCACCAGTGCCGATCCGGACGGCTACCGCCTTTGCGTATACGCCGAAGATCTTCTGGCCAACGCAAGCGGCACGGGCCTGGGTATCTCCAGTGCGGCCCAGCCGTCGAACACGATGAACAAGTCCAACCGCTTCGGCGTGGACAAGGTTGCTCCGACGATCCGCTTCCTGGGATCGACGGCTGCCGCCCCGGCCCCGGTCATTGCGGCGTCGACGGTGTCGGGCACGGCGAACACCACCATCTACAGCATCGCCGCCCCGCGCCCTGTGGAAGCGTTTGGCGTCGAGGCGCAGGATACCCGGTCCGGGTTCCATCAGGGCGCCCCGCTGGCCGGCTTCCCGGCCGCGCAGACCCTGACACAGACCAACGGACCAACCGGTTCTCCCGTGTTGCAGCCCTGCGCGCCGATTCCCGGCTCGCTGGCGACCCTGCTGTCCGATACCTGGGTCCGCTCGGTAGAAACGCTGATTGACTGCGGCCTGGTCGGCGCCGCCGGTGTCTCTTACTGGGCCTACAACGGCTTCGTGACCGACCGTTCCGGCAACGAAAGCTCGAAGATCGCCCTGAATTACGCGGCCGACGACGTGGCGGGTCCGAACATCACCGGTCTGGGCTTTGCCGCGGCGTTGTATATGCCCGGCGTGCCGGCGGACTTCGGCTTCAGCGCCAACGACGACCTCGAACTGATCGACGCGACCGTTGGCGTGGTGCAGTACATGAACAACGGCGGGTTGGCTGCCGGCGTACTCCGGTATCCGCTCGGCTCGCTGACCCCGCTGGGCCTGCGGTTCGACGTGGACTGCACCGTGCTCCAGCCCAACTGTGTCTTCACCAACGTGCTGAACGGCGCGGTCGCCTCCATCCCGTCCTTCATCTTCCGGGTGGACGAGGCCTGCACCGCGGCGGCGACTCCGTATGCCAGCTGCACGGCCGTGGGCACCATCGCCACGCCGCCGGCTGGTGTGCCGCCGGCTCCTCCGGCGGCAGCGCCGTACTACCTCGCGCCGGTCGCCAAGACCCTCGCGGATTACAACACGGCGCCGCACCCGCTCACCGACGCGGGGTATCTCCCGACCGCGGTCAGCGCCAACGTGGGTGACGTGGCCAGCCAGTTGGCGGCTGCGCCGATCATCGCCCCGATGCTGGGCACCCAGTTCAGCCCGGCCGCCGGTATCGTGGCTCCGTGGGCGGCTGCCGACATCCTCAGCTGGTCGGCCTCGATCGTGGCTGCCAGTGCGGTTGCAATCCACGTCGCGAGCACCTCGATCCAGGTCGAGTTGTTCAATACGGTCGAGCTGTGGAGACTCGACGACATCGACGTCAGTGGCACCCTCACTGCCGGCGACGAGTGGGTCCACTGCGGCACCTTCCCGGCCGGTATTATGACCGACAACGGCTCCAACCGGTTCTGGACCTATACCCTGGCGTTGCCCACCACCGGGCCGTGCATTCTGGCGGGCTTCGCGCCCTGGCGCGCGGGCGGTACAGTGGGTGGCGCAATGATCATGACGCCGGACTTCTAGTCGGCACCGACCTCCAACCAAAAAGCCCCGCCGAAAGGCGGGGCTTTTTGCTTTTTGTCTCCTCCGGCCCCTGGTCAGGCTTCGTCCCTTCCCACCTCCTCCAGCCGCAAGGCGTCCGCCTGGAAGCCGTGGCGCCCCATGGCCCCGAAGGTGAGCCGCTTCCCCAACTCCACCCCGGGCTGGTCGAACGGGTTCACGCCATACCACACGCCCGCGTATCCCGTGGCGAGTTGGAAGAACATGAACAGCTCGCCCAGGGTCTCGGCGTCGAGCCGGGCGAGCCGGAGCGTCACGCTCATCCGCCCCGCCCGCCCCAAGGCGGCTTCGGTGGCTTCCTGCTCCGCCGCGAGCAGTCGTCCGAGTGACTTCCCCCCGAGGTAGGCCATGTCGTCCGGCAGCCCCAGCCGGGCCGGAATGGGCACGTCCTCGCCGTGATCCTCCAGGCGCAGGAAGACCACGACCTTGTCATAGGGCCCTTCCATGAAGAGCTGGACCTGGCTGTGCTGGTCGGTGGCCCCCACGGCGGGGAGCGGGGTGGGTCCGGCGTGGATCACCAGGCCGTTCCGGTCGACCCGCTTGCCCAGACTCTCGGCCCAGAGCTGACAGAACCACGCGGCCAGGTCGCGGAGGCGGTCGCTGTAGGGCATGAGGACATGGATCCTCGCGCCCAGGCGCGCGTCCGCAGCCCAAAGCAGTCCCGACAGGAGGGCGGCAGGGTTGGCGGTGAGATCGCTTCCCTCGGCGCGCGCCAGCGCCTGACGCGCGCCCCGTACGAGGGCCGCCACGTCGATGCCGACCAGGGCTCCCGGAAGGAGGCCCACGGGCGAAAGCACGCTGAACCGCCCGCCCACCTGGGGTGGGACCTCGAGCGAGGCGAGCCCCTCCTGCTCGGCCAGGGCACGCAGGGGGCCCCGCTCAGGGTCCGTTGTGAAGACGAAATGGCGCCGCGCCGCCTCGCCGCCCACGGCGGTTTCCAGCCACTCCCGCACCACTAGGTACTGGGCCAGGGTCTCGGGCGTGCCGCCCGACTTGCTGACGACGTTCACCAAGGCGCGTCGGGGATCGATCCGCCGGAGCGCGGCGCCGACCGTGGCGGGGTCGATGTTCTCCAGAATGGTGATCCGCGGGAAATACTCCCTGGCCTCGTCGTCCAGCTCATTCCAGGCGGGCTCTCGCAGGGCGGAGACCAGGGCCTTCGCCCCCAGCGCCGAGCCGCCGATGCCCAGCACGAGAACATGGTCGAAGGCCTGGCCCACCCCTTCGGCGAAGCGCGAGATCGCCTCGAGCGTGGTGCCCGGATGCGCCAGATCGTAGAAGCCGTACTCGCCCTCCCGGCGCCGCCGCCGGATTTCATCCTGGACCGCGGGGAAACGCTGCGACAGCTCGGCGAGCACGGAGCGCTGGAGCCCGTGTTCGCCGTCGAGCCGATCCCGGAACATCCGGCCGTAGGCCAGTTTCATGGCTCGATCTCCAGGCTGAGCCCATCATAGGCCGGCTCGATGCCGGCGGGAAGGCGGTTCAGCAGGTCCTGGTGCCCGGTCTCGTGGGACAGGTGCGTCAGGTAGGTGCGCTCGGCCCCGATCGCGCGCGAGGCTTCGATCGCCTCGTCGATGGTCTGGTGGGTGGGATGGGGCCGCCACCACAGCGCGCTCAGCACCAGGGTCCGGACCCCCCGCAGCAATGCCAGGGCTTCGGGACCAACCCGCTTGACGTCGGTGACGTAGGCGGCCGGGCCGAAGCGATAGCCGAGGACGCTGGTCGGGCCATGCTCGAAGGCAATCGGCAGGACCTCCAGCTCTCCGACCTGGATTTGCTGCCCGTGGCTGAGCGGGTGCGGCGCCAGTCTTGGCTTCGAGGTGCCCTTGGGGACCGGGGTGGCATCGTCGAAGATGTAACGAAAGGCCTGGCTGAGGTATGCCAGGGTCTGGGACTGCCCGAAGACCGGGAGCGGGGTCGGGCGCCGGATCGAGAAGACCCGGAGGTCGTCGATCCCCCCGGTGTGGTCCGCGTGCTCGTGGGTATACAGCACCGCATCGACCCGGTCGATTCCCGCGCCGAGCAGCTGGAGCCGGAGCTCGGGGGGCGTGTCCACCAGGAGTCTGGTCGCGCCGCGCTCGATCAGGGCCGCCGTTCTGGTGCGGCGGTCACGCGGGTCGCTGGAGCGGCAGACAGCGCAGGCGCAGCCGACCTGCGGCACCCCGAAGGAGGTTCCGGTGCCGAGCACCCGGAGGCGCACCTCAGACGGTCTCCACTTTGAGCAGGTTGGTGGTTCCCGGCTGATCGAAGGGTACCCCCGCGGTCACCACCACCTTGTCGCCCACCCGGGCCAGATCCTGCTGGAGCAGGCGCTCCCGGGCGACCGTCCACATCCGCTCGTAGTTCGGTAAATGGCCCACCAGGGCGGGGACCACCCCCCAGACCAGGGCCAGGTGCCGGTAGGTCTCCGGTTCCGGGGTCACCGCGAGGATCGGCACTTCCGGCCGGTAGGAGGCCACGGTTCTCGCCGTGAAGCCGCTGGCGGTCAGACAGACGATCGCCGGGGCCCCCAGCAGGCGGGCGGCCGCGCATACGCCCACCGAAATCGCGTCCTCGGTGGTGGTCCGGGCCCGGCCTTCGGCAGGGTGCAGGCCCACCACCGACCAGGACTGGGCATCCGGGTCGTCGTCCCGACGGTGGCTCTCGACTTCGCGAGCGATCCGGTCCATGGCCCGAACGGCCTCGACCGGATAGGCCCCGATGGCTGTCTCGGCCGAGAGCATTACGGCGTCGGTGCCGTCCAGAATCGCGTTGGCCACGTCCGAGGCCTCCGCCCGGGTGGGCCGGGGCGCATCGATCATCGATTCGAGCATCTGGGTCGCGGTGATCACCGGCTTTCCCATTCGAACCCCGTCGCGGATCAGGCGCTTCTGGACCAGCGGGACCTGTTCGAAGGGGAGTTCCACTCCCAGGTCTCCCCGCGCCACCATCACCACATCGGATGCCTCCAGGATGCCTTCCAGGTGCCTGAGAGCGGCGGCTTTCTCGATCTTCGCCACCAGCTTCACGCGGGGAGGAAGCAGTTTCCGGATGCCCAGTATGTCCTCCGCCCTGCGAACGAAGGAGAGTCCGATGTAGTCCACCCCAAGGTCAACGGCGCGGAGGGCCTCATCGCGATCCCGCTCCGTGACGGCCGGCGTGGAGAGTTCCAGCCCCGGAAGGTTGATCCCCTTGTTGGCCTTGAGCTCCCCGCCGAAGAGCACCCTGGCCCTGACCCGATCCCCCTCCACCGCCTCCACCACACAGGCCAGCAGGCCGTCATCAAGCAGCAGCCGGGTTCCCACCTCCACGTCGCCCGCGAGGGCGGCGTACGTAGTCGGAATCTCTCCTCCCGTGGCCGAATCCTCCGGGGCGAACACCACGACCCGGTCCGTTTCGAGGGGCAGGGGGGTCTGGAGGCGCCCGACTCGAATCCTTGGCCCCGTCAGATCGACCAGGATGGCGACCGAGCGGTCCATTTCGCGAATCAGGGCGGTGAGCTCCTGGATCCATTGGGACCGCAACTCGGGGGTGCCGTGCGCGGCGTTGACCCGGACCACATCGACCCCGGCCTCGAGCAAGGCCCGCATCCGACTCGGCTCAACCGACGCGGGGCCGAGGGTGGCAACAATCTTTGTCCTTCGCACAATGGCAGGCACCGGAAACGATTATCCCTTGCTGAGGCCGGAGAATGGTAGCTTGGGGACGGCGCATTAGGGATCGCCAAGGAACCCGCTATCGTGTGGAAAAGGTTTTTCCCGATTCCACACGACGCTAACTGCCGAAAACCTATACACTACCGGCGTGCGTCCCCAATAGGGAATCCACGTCGCATGGTATTCTCTCCTACCTGTCAGTAGAGGAGCGGAATACCTGTACAACCGTGTGGATTCTCGGTGTTTTCCACACGTGGATTCGGGGAATTCAGGCCAGCGCGGACTCTACTTGGTTGGAGCCAGTGAATTTCTGCGTTATGGCATTTATCAACATTATCTTGAGTTTCTAAGTTCAGGATCAACAATGAATAAACAAGCGCTGTTCATGTGGAAAATCATCATTGTGACAGTGTCGCCAAAGTGTCGAAATCCGGTCATTTCGATTGACCGTAGCCCCTGTTTGGGCCTAGATTGGCGCCCTTGAAACCGCTGCGTCACTCCTCCACCCACCGCCAGGTGGTTCCTATGGATGACACAACCAGGAGTGTCTTGGACCTGTACCGGGGTGGCGTGATTGCCGCCGAACCCGGTGTACAAATTCGTAACACCTCAGTCTTGAGAACGGAAGCCACCGATCGGGTCGTGCGACTGGCCGTTTTCGGAGAAGACAGCGCGCGAGAGGCCGCTCGCTGGGTGCTTTGGGAGCTCGGCCAGGCAACCGGGGTCCGGCCCGCTTCCATCCAGCAGCTCTACCTGGCCCGGGGACGCGGGGAGTGTGGTGGGTTCACCGTCCCTGCCATCAACGTCCGGATGCTGGCCTATGACACCGCCCGGGCCGTGTTCCGGGCCGCAGCAGCCCGAGGGGCG